>Ga0208597_1000236_pt1 | contig 21409 bp, 15 predicted proteins | sample LakMenEpi05May12_FD_150673 | JGI IMG/M metagenome (GOLD analysis project Ga0208597, IMG submission 150673) | Freshwater microbial communities from Lake Mendota, WI - 05MAY2012 deep hole epilimnion (SPAdes) | ecosystem: Environmental > Aquatic > Freshwater > Lake > Epilimnion/Euphotic zone ...
CTCCATTCATCACGGTCTCGATGGCTGTAAGCACGGCTTCGGTAGCCTCGGACTTCATCAGGTAACCGCGGGCGCCTGCCTTGAGGGCGCGATGAGCGTAAAAGTCTTCAGCAAACTGCGACAAGGCCAAACACCGGATTAGCGGATGCGTCTTGGCAATTTCAGCAATCAGATCGAGGCCTTCTCCGTCACCTAGGCGCAGATCCATCAGAATCACGTCAGGAAGCAAGTCTGCGACCGCCTGTCGAGCTTCAAGCAAACATCCAGCCTCTCCGCAGCAAGTCACTCCATCCTGTTGGTTAAGCCACTGGACAAGACCGCTGCGAAAGAAGGGGTGATCTTCGACAATAAGAACGCGAATTTTTTTCATGGGGGAGAGTTGTGATTTCCATTTTTGGTGTCAGCGGGACGAATCGGCAGGAGGCAGATGACCGAGGTAAACTCGGATGAGTCTGATGGAATACTGAGAGTTCCGCCAATACTGACAGCCCGATGACGCATGATGCGTAGTCCCATTCCTCCTTCCCGCTCTGGATTCAGGCTCCAAGGTTTGCCGTCATTAGAAACAATCAGTTTCAAGTGATTCTTGTCGCATAAAGCGGAAATGGTGACAAGCCGAGCCTTGCCATGCTGGACGGCGTTGCGAGTGGCTTCTTGAGCGATACGATAAAGTTGCATGCTTTGCTCCGAGGTCAACGGAGGAAGATCTTTCGCCACCAACACTCGACACTCGATGCGAAATGCGGCTTCCATCTCTTTGCCAAGCTGAGACAATCCGGCAGGAAGTCCACCCACTTCCAGATCCACCGGGGCCAGTAGGCGAGCGTAATTCCGCACTAGGTCAATGCCGTCATTGACCTGCCCAACCAGTTGCTGGGCATTTGCCGCTTCGGGAATGGCGCGTCGCTCCAAAGTCTCCGCCAGCAACTTGAAACGAAATGCAATACCGGCCAAATAAGCACCCAAATGGTCGTGTAACTCATGAGCGATTCGCTCCTGCTCGTGGGAACTGATGCGCGCTACCTCTTGCTCTAGTTGAACGCGTTCTGAAATGTCCCGTAAGGCGACAGCGAGCAATATGCCATCGTCAGTTTGCACTGGGCTGAGACTCATTTCCAACGGAAACTCTGAGCCATCTTTGCGCCGCCCCGGAAGACTCGGCTTCTCAACCGCGTCGAAACAACCGCCGTTCATCACTGAGTTTCCAGACTGAGTAAAAGTGGGTAGCAAGACTTCCAATGGCTGCCCCAAGAGCTCGGCATTTGTCCAGCCAAAGATTCGCTCTGCTTGGTGGTTTACCATTTGAATGATTCCCTCTGGATTCGTCATTACCAGCGCGTCCGGCGCAAACTCGAACAAGTCCTGAAACTGCTGTTTAGAACGCTCGAGCTCAGCAGTGCGCTCGGCGACTCGCCGCTCCAAAGTGGCGGCGTGCTCTTCTAGTGCCTGCAGGCGCTCACGCTTCTCTCGCATTTTATCCTCCAATGCGGCAGCCAACTCGCCAGCCCGTACCTCCAAATCAGAATTCAATGCTTCGATCCGATGCTGGTCTGACTCTTTCTGCTTCGCGAACTGAAAACCCCTGATGATGGTGGCATAAGTAGAAAGAAGAGGTTCGATTTCCTCAACCAAGGCCATATCGTAACCACCAGGTCGATTGGACGCCCCAATCATGCCAATCATTTCACCGCCCTGCTTAATCGGAACCCCGAGGAAAGAGTTCATCGGCGGATGGCCTGGGGGCAAACCACCTCGTCGCGGGTCAGTCGCTGGCGAATTGGAGATCACCGTCTCACCTGTGACAAGTGCAGCACCAAACAACGTATTGAGGTTACGGAACTCCAAGCCTTTCGCCTTGTGCTTCTCATAAAAAGCCTGCATCTCCTCATTCCAAGCGATATTGGTAATCGCGTGGGTCTTGAGGTAGGGCTGCCCCTGCTCATCGCGGAGCACTTCGGCCACAAAGCCGTATTCACTACCCGTAAAGCTCAACAGGAGTTGAAGCAAATCTTCGAAAGTGTCCGCCGCATCGATCTTGCCTCTGATAATATAACTGGATTGCAACCTCCCAACAGCACGCAGCAAATCGCTGGCACGAGCGAGTTTTGCCTCAGACTCTTTCAGTTCGGAAAGATCGCGAATGAACGCACTGAACTGCGGCGTCCCACCGACCATAACCTTGGCGATCGTCAACTCAACCGGAAACTCCGTTCCGTCTTGACGCAATGCAGTAAGCTCAATCCTACGGTTCAGCACCGTTGCCTGACCAGTCTGGATCAAGTGCCGGTGGCCGCGTTCGTGCGCCTCACGGTATGATGGCGGAATGATCACTTGCGACATCTTCTTTCCGATGACTTCGCTAGCGCTCCAGCCGAAAATCACTTCTGCTTGAGGATTCCAACTGATGATGAGCCCATCTAGGTCCATGGTGACTACGGCATCCAGTGCTGAGTCGATGATCTGCTCGGTGCGCTGATAGCTTTCTCGTAACGCCTCGGAGCTCTGAATCAATTTGCTATGATCCATGCGGGATTCCAACTGCCGCATAATATGACGCGCCAGCCGCACGAGCCCGTCCCGCTGCATACCCGTGAGTTGCCGAGGAGTTTGATCAATGACGCAGAGCGTCCCGATCCGATGCCCATCCGGGGTGGTGAGCGGAGCCCCAGCGTAGAAACGAATGTAAGGCTCCCCCGTGACTAGCGGGTTGGCGGAAAAGCGTTCATCCAGATGAGCATCGGGAATCTCCATCAATTCTGCACCCTGGATCGCATGCTGGCAGAACGAAAGGCTTCGGTGAGTCTCGCATGCTTCGATACCGACACGGCTTTTAAACCACTGACGAGCTTCATCTACCAGCGATATAAGAGAGATTGGCGTCTGGCATATGAGAGAGGCAAGTTGCGTAAAATCGTCGAACTCCAACTTCGGAGGCGTGTCGAGGATATTGTAGCGCTTGAGCGCTACGAGGCGTTTCTGCTCGTTGATGGATTCGGTTACTTTCACAAGTCGCTGGTATTATAAGCCATAATGCAATCATCGGAGGCGAACCAGAGCTTCGCTGTAAATCCGACAATGGAGGAAGAAGTTGTGGGGAAAGATACATTCAGACGTGTTGTCACATGAGAACTGAGACTTTATAACACATCTGCTAGAGATAGTCAATTATTTTCGACAAAATGCGATATCTAAACGACCGACCTCGTGAGAGATCGCCACCTTGACAATAGAGGAGCGACAAAAAGGAATGACTTGCTCAGAATCAAGAATTTTTTGACACCTGCATTCAATATAGACACGTGATCCAGTAATTCGCAGCGGCGCAATTCAGCGCAATTTCATGATGAATTTACCTTTTGAATCGAGCTTGTCGAATGCCATCGAATGATGCATGAATGAACGCATCAAATGAATCAAAACCTATCCACACTGCCATCGTCCGATCCCTCGGCCGTTCTTCGCTATCGTGATCGTCAATATGCAGCGGATCTGATCGGCGCCGCGTTGCTTCATTTCAATTTTTTTACTTGGCTGGATCAACAAGGAGCAGCGACCAATGAATCGATCATCGCCCACTTCGGTTTTGCCGCTCGACCACTGGACGTCTTATTGACTCTTTGTCGCGCCAATGAATTCGTGCAGACGGATTCCACAAACACGCACACTCTCACCGCCAGCGGTCGTGAATTTCTTTGCGCCACATCACCCTGGTATCTCGGGCCTTACTACCAACCGATCAAAGACTCACCCATTCTGCTAGGTTTCGTCAAAGTTCTCACCACCGGAAAACCAGCGAATTGGCAAGCGAAGGATGATGCACATGATTGGCACAAATCCATGTTGGATCCCGTGTTCGCAGGAAATTTCACCAACTTGATGAACTGTCGAGGTATGATCTTCGGTCAACATCTCGCAAGCGCTTTGACATCGCATATTGCGCAACGGCATCATGTTCTCGATGTTGCTGGCGGCTCAGGCATTTACTCAGCCACCTTGGTCGCGGCCCATCCTCATCTCACGGCTACAGTCTTGGAACAATCGCCTGTCGATGAAATTTGCCGCAAGGAAATTTCCGCACACGGACTCGTGGATAAGATCACGGTTCATTCAGCCGACATGTTTGCTGATGCATGGCCTGCGGCAGATGTGATTCTTTTGTCCAATGTGCTGCACGATTGGGATTGGTCCGAAATGGAATTTTTGTTAGAAAAAGCTACATCCACCCTACCCAACGGGGGCTTATTGATCATTCATGATGCCTTCATCAATGATGCCAAAACAGGCCCTGTGCCAGTGGCGGAGTATTCTTCTATGCTGATGAACATCACCCAAGGCAAGTGCTATTCGCATGCAGAGTATTCTTCTCTTTTGCAAAAGCTGGGCTATCAGATCGGCGCGTATCACGATACCATCGGCGATCGAGGATACATGACGGCCGTGAAATTGCCCCAGTAAGACTGAGTGAAAATTTTTCGTCAGGCTCGCGCACGAGGGTTGCCCAATGCATTTTCCCTGCTATGATCAGCGCTGATGTGGGAGATGCTTGATCACGCTTTTTTTCAACGGGCTTTGGCTGCTGCGGCCTTGGTGGGTTTCACCAACGGCTTTTTTAGCGGTTTTGTGATTCTGCGTCGCACAGCTCTCTCCGTCAGCGCGCTATCGCATACGATGCTGCCTGGCATTGCAGTAGCGATCCTCATCACTGGTGCTTTGACACAGCTCAATGCCTTTCTCGGAGCCCTCATCGCCGCGATGATTGTCGGCCTCGGTTCAGTCGCCGTATCGCGCGGAAATCGCGTAGCACAGGGCACAGCACTCGCAGTTCTCTACACATCAGCCTTCGCAGGAGGCGTTGCCTTACTTCCTCATTTGGGAGTTCGAGCAGAGCTCGAGCACTGGCTATTTGGCGACATCAATGCAGTATCAAATGCGGATCTTTGGACGGTATTCGGCATCGGAGTTTTCACGCTAGTCTTGGCCAATTTGCTCATGCGTCCGATCCTTGTCGCACTCTTCGAACCGAACGTTGCCGCGGCACAAGGTGTGCCCGTGCGTTTTGTGCAATATCTTTTGTTTGCCCTGATGGTGATGTCGTTGGTTGCTTCTTTACAAGCTGTCGGCTGCGTTCTTTCCGTAGGCCTACTGGTTACACCAGCGGCGACAGTTTCGCTTTTCACGGATCGAACCTCGATGCTGTTTTGGGGTGGTGGATTTCTCGGCGCAGCAGGCGCTGTGCTCGCGGTGTTGATCTCGGAACCACTGAAGCTAACATCAGGTCCCGCAATCGTCATGGTTCTCGGAATACTCTTCATCCTCGCTTGGTTGTTTAGCCCGAAGTACGGAATCCTCATTCGCCGCAAGGCTGTGTGACATGTTGCTAGGAACACACATTCTCCTGCCAATCATTCCTCTCGCATGGAGGCGCTACAAACTATCGCAGGAGAAAAAAACTGGCCACAAGCTGCGCGAAATTTCGGTGGTTGGTCTATTCGGAGCCTTGCCTGACTTGCTCAATCCACATTTATCTCTCGAAGCACGCCTGAGCAGTTGGTCACACGGCTTGCCCTTTGTCGGAATCCTCGCCGGACTTCTTCTGTTAGGATGCATCCCCAAAGCATCACCGCTAACAATCATTCGCGCGGCCTATTTGCTCTTTGCGTATTGCTTGCATTTGTTTTGTGATGCAATCTCAGGCGGCATTGCATGGCTATATCCGTTCAGCGTTAACGTGTTCGGCGCCGCATACATCAAACCTGGCTTACTGTGGTTTGCATCCGATTTTTTTCTCGTGATTACAGCCTATATTTTGCTCAGGCTTCTACCGGATTTGGCTCCTCGATGGCAGAACCGGAAATGACCGCTTTCGCACGCAATTCCGCGGCAAGCGAGCGCAAGATTGCTTGTTTTTTTTCTAACAAAACTTTATGCATGATGTCATCATGAAGCTCCTCGAACGATTTTTGTTCTGCACGCTTCACTTCCTTAGCATAAACGAGATGCAAAGCATTCTCATGGTGAATGATCGGACTAATCTCACCTGGTCGTAGTGAAAAAAGAATGGCTTCAAAGGGATGACTCAGTCGCTCCATGCTGATCCAATCCAGATCAATCTCTTGGTTCGTTTTCTGCGTGTGAGTTTTTGCCAATTCTGAAAAATCTTCGCCGCGATCAACCACCGCGTCACGCACGCTCAACAACAAGGAATAATCAGACCACAACTGCGTTTGATCTGGAAAGCGCACCAAATGCAGGGCATGAACAGATGGAGGCGTGAAGTAATCGGACTGATGCAATTCATAATAGGATTGAAGTTCATCTTCAGTGGGATCAACAACATCAGCAAATAAATCACGGGTGAAAAACTCCATGCGTAATCCCGCTAGAGACTCTTCCCGAATTTCCTTGCGATGTGCTTCGATCAAATCCCACGAAGCTCCATTCTCACGCCACTGTCGCAATGCAGATTCGAAAACGGGGCGAAAAAGCTCATCGGGAATCCGCTGATGACGACGCTCAGCCTCTTGGGCTAACAAGATTCCATCAATCACCTCATCCTGCGCCTGCTGCAAAAACTCATCATCGCGCTCACAACAGGAGATTTGAGAAAGCATCTCAGCCTGTGTTTTGATTCGTTGAAATGCATCCTCAACAAGTGCTGGATCGATTACTTCTTGATTTACGATGAGCATAGTAGTTGTTATTTTTCTTCGATCAACGATGACGGATCTATAGGTGGCAGATGAGGAATGATCGAGGAATAAAATGATTCATCTCGCGCCTCAAGCACAGCGGTGTATTGGGCCAATTGTGCTCGTGTTAATACGTTGCGCAGCAGGGCAATTCTTTCAGCTGTGGCATTCTTGCGCTCATCAACCAATATTTTCGCCATCTCCATCCGATCCGTTGCCTGCAGTATTGTTGTACTCGCCGACTGCGCTTCACTCATCGCCACGCCAGCTCCGCCAAAGCCCATGGCATCAAATGCCTCTTCAAACAATCGCGTCTTGTCAAGCTTACTAGAATTATCCGACATCGCAGCTTGCTTCATGGCATTTTGCAATGACTCTTGCTGAGCGGGAGACAGGTCGACTTTTTCTAACACATCGGCGAAATCTTTTTGCACATCTGCGAGTCGCCGATTTTCCTCTTGTTGTTTGCGAAATGCGTTGAATTGCTCGATCTGAGATTCATCGAGAATCTCAGAAAGCATTTGATTGAACTTCACTTCGACCACTTCAGCTCTCTCTAACAAATTTGTCGCATTTACACCATCTCCCGGTTGGTAGAGATTGAGCGCGGTCCTTTTTGTTTCGTAAAGGGATAGCACTTGCTGTTGCTGTTCCGGAGTCAAATGAAGCAGCTCGGTCAAACGCTGCACTTGACCCATGTCTTTTTTCGCTAGATTCCCGCGCAGCTGATCTGCAAGTTTTGTGCGCTGTGTTACCAACTGAGGCGGAATTTCTTTGCCGTCAATGGTGTGCGTTAATGGATTGAATGAACGCTTGTCTGGTTCAATTCGCCCACTGTGACCTGCGGAGGCAGTTGGTTTGATTCCACTTGCCGATGGTTCGATCAGCGCAATCTGACGAGGCGGCGCAGGTTTTAGCATCCAAGCGAGCGAAAACCCGAGGATGGAAGTAAGAATCGGGGTGAGGTATTTACGGTGCATGCGGTGATGGGGGTTCTATCATACAATGCCGACAATGGCGAATCTTGTCTCGCGCTTCGCCAAAAAACTCGCATTTTTCACGAAAATGGAACACCCTACCTCCATGAGATGCTTTCTTTTGCCCGGAATGGGCGCAGATGAGCGCATGTATGATGCCGAGTGGGATCGCTTAGGCGACGTTACGCGAATCAATTGGCCGCATGATAACAATGCGAGATCGCTCACCGATCTTGCGCAGCAGATCATCGCGGACTACGGCATTCAATCCCGTGATCGGATCATTGGCTCCTCACTCGGCGGCATGGTCGCCTGCGAGATAGCGAATCATTGCCTTGATCTTGACCTGATCCTAATCGGTAGCGCCACTTCACCCAAGGAAATCACCACATTGCTCAATTGGCTTCACCCATTGATTGATCTCGCACCCTTACCGCTATTTCAATTTTCTGTGGGATCATGCCCCTTGGAACTCATGCGCATGTTTCAAACATCCTCCTCGGAATTCTTGCGCACGATGAGTAAAGCCGTATTCGTCTGGAAGGGACTCTCCACTAATCAAACACAGATACTGCGCATTCACGGCAAGCGGGACATGGTGATCCCCTGCCCAGAAAATGCCGACTTCACTTTGGAAGGTGGGCACTTGATCGTCATGAGCCACAGCAAAGAATGTGTGGACATCATTCTACGGCATTTCATGCAAAATCCGCAATCTTGAATCACTCAGATCGAGCTGATATTGCAATTGATTGTAATCGTAACGCATTGTTTTGCGCGGATTCCCCGAAAACTGATTCGTATAGGTTCCCTCAAAAAAAATCACCTTTCCTCCTTCCGAGTTCAGAAACCCATGATGAACAGGATTATAAAATGTATAAGCAGGATGACTTGCCACTTTCACAGCTCGCAACCACGGTCCATCAGGCGCATCGCTCTCTGCATACCAAACTTCACCTAAGGCAGAAGGGTCATCCTTTTCGCCAGACTGCACAGCAATCATGATAAATTTTTTGCGCCATTCATTCCACTGAATGCTCGCCCCGTGCAAAATGATTAACTTTCCGGAACTCGCATCACGCAACTGATAGCGGGCCTGCTCGGGCTTCATGCGCGCATTGCGCAGTAACTCCGCTTCTTTTCTTTGATCCGTAACTCCATGCTCCCGTTGCCACTTCCAAGTCTCATGATCCTGATCAAACCATAGCATTTCATACTGTTGTGGATCTGCAATCGCTGATACATCGGCTCGCACACGAACACTCGCGAAGGGACTCGTGAAGTAAAAATGATCTCCGTCTCGCGTTTTCGCACGCACCGCATGACCGTGCGGGTAACGCCATTTTTCATCTTTCGACACATCAGAAATCTTACGAAAAACACCCATCTTACGATCAAATTCCGCCACTCCTTTTTCATCCGCTGGCACCAATCCCTGTTGTCGAGAAAATCCCGAGAACATTCGCTCGTTTCCGTCAACATCTGTCAATCCCATCAGACCAAACATCCAAATCGCGCCTGGCTCATTGCTCGGCAGCATCTTGCGCAGCTTTTTCGGATCACTCGAATCAGTAAGATAGTCAAAAATAATGCCACGCTCAGCATCGATCTCGCGCGGTGACCATGCACATGTTGTGTGGAAATTTCCTAACGGATATTCGATCGTCGACGTATCACCCCAGAGCCAGAAAATTTGCTTCTGATAGAGAACTGCCTGCACCGAATCCTGACCGCTCACTCTCACCGCTCCGGTTTCTAATGGAGGATGATCCAAGCCTAGCAATTCGCTATCTCGATACAATCCCGTTCCCGTCAATCGGCCCACACGCGTTGCGACATTACTCGTCTTCACCTCCAACTTCACGGTTTTCCCTGCCTCTGCTATCGCCCGAAAACTCGCGTAACCAAAACCATCCTTGGATCTCTCCACACCAGGTCCGCTCACCGTCCAGCAAACGTCTCGCCCCATCATCCCCGGTTCATCAAATGCCATCCATCCCGCATTGTCAGTCACCCCGACAATTTCATTCACCGTGGTCAATTCGACCAATGGAACACCTCGTCCGTTTTCATCAATCACCTGAATCCCAAAATACTGCGATTCCTCCGAAACACCAGGCCTTATCAAAGCCATGAGACAGAGCCAAACGGTGAGAAATTTCATGCGCTCAGAAAATCAGGAATCGATCCCTCTGCCAAGCATCAAGAATCCATCGCAGCTTTCCTTCGAGCTTTGACATCCCAACCTTGACACCACCGTCTCATTCGCTACGCTTCGCCCCCGCCATGAAGCAACAATCCATCTCCAAATATCGACCATTTCCTCCGGTATCCCTGCCGGATCGGACCTGGCCCGATCAATCGATCACGAAGGCTCCCATCTGGTGCTCCGTTGATCTCCGCGATGGCAACCAAGCCTTGCCTACCCCGATGTCGATCGAGGAAAAACTGGAGTATTTTGACCTGCTCGTGCGCGTAGGATTTACCCAAATCGAAGTCGGCTTCCCTTCTGCCTCGGATACCGAATACCAATTCGTCCGCCGCTTGATCGAGGAAAATCGCATCCCTGAAAATGTCACCATCCAGATCCTAGTGCAGGCACGTGAGCACTTGATCCAACGCAGCTATGAGAGCCTAAAAGGCGTCAAACAAGCCATCGTTCACCTCTACAACCCCACCAGCACACTCCAACGCCGCGTCACCTTCAACAACGCCAGCCGTGAGGACACGCGCGACATCGCCATTCAGGGTGCCAAATGGGTAGCTCAATACGCAGCACTCGCACCTGAGAGCCAGTGGACTTTTCAGTATTCGCCCGAGAGCTTTAGCGATACCGAACTCGACTTCGCGCTCGAATGTTGCCATGCCGTGATGGATGTTTGGCAGCCGACTCCTGAAAAAAAGGTGATCCTCAACTTACCCAACACCGTCGAATGGTGCCTGCCCAATGTTCATGCTGATCAGATCGAATGGATGTGCCGCAACATCCGCCATCGCGACTCCGTGATCATCTCCCTGCACACCCACAATGACCGCGGCACTGGCACCGCCGCCACCGAGCTCGGTTTGTTGGCTGGCGCCGATCGCGTCGAGGGCACCTTGTTTGGCAATGGTGAGCGCACAGGCAATCTCGACATCGTAACCGTCGCGCTCAACATGAACAGCCACGGCATCGCAACAGGTTTGGATTTTTCTGATCTCGCCTCCATTCGCGAGGTTTACGAACGCTGCTGCCGCTTGGTCGTGGCCGAGCGCCAACCCTATGCCGGCGAGCTCGTCTTCACCGCATTTTCTGGCTCCCACCAAGATGCCATCAAAAAAGGACTCGACCGTCGCGACAAAGAAAGCGCCGCCAGCACCAGTGAAATTCCCTGGGCTGTCCCCTATCTCACCATCGATCCCCAAGACCTTGGCCGCAGCTACGAGGCCATTATCCGTATCAATTCCCAATCTGGAAAAGGCGGCGTCGCCTACATCTTGGATCGCGAGCACGGTCTCGATCTCCCCAAAACCATGCATCCGCAAGTTGGCAAATTCATTTACGACCTCGCCGACCAATGGGGCCGCGAAATGTCCGCTGACGAGATTGGAGAGGCCTTTCACGCCCATTTTGCCAACCTCAGCACCCCGCTCGCCGTCACCGATTACGACCTCAATCATCACACCAGCGAGCGCGGCATCGTCGAATGCACCACCACCATCATCCATCAAGGCGATGAGAAAAAAATCACCGGCAAGGGCAATGGCCCCATCAACGCCTTTGTCAATGCACTCGAAGGCATTGGTCTGAAAGACTTCAAAGTCACCGACTACCGCTCTCACGCAGTGCGCGGTGGTTCCGATGCTAGTGCCGCAGCCTACGTGCAACTCCAAGCTGATGACGGCCGACTCCTCTGGGGTGCGGGCATCGACTCCTCCATCGAAATGGCCGGCCTCCGCGCCTTGGTCAGCGCTTGGAATCTCTTGCGGTGATTACATTTTTTCTGCGCATACCCGCTCTAGTATTGACGAAACGGCTTTTTCGACTAGGAATAACGGCGTATGAACGAAAATCAACCAACTCCCGAGAACGAAGTCGAGGTCCTCGATCCACAACTCGAGGCCGATGCCATGGCACAAGAAGAAATTGATAGCGGCGACCAAGCCCAGGCCATGGCCGAGGAGGTCGCCCGCTGGCGCGATCTCGCCGTGCGCACTGCTGCTGATTTCGATAATTTCCGCAAACGTGTCGCCCGCGAGCGCGAAGAAGCCGTGCGCTTTGGCAACCAAGACCTTCTAGAACAATTGATCCCCATCCTTGATAACTTCGAGATGGGCATGATGGCAGCCGCTAGCGATACATCATCGATGATCTACATCGGCATGGACATGGTTCGCAAGCAGTTCAACGATTTTCTCAGCCAACAAGGCGTCGAAGAAATCGCCGCGCTGCACGCCCCATTCGACCCGAACCTTCACGAAGCCATTAGCGAAGAAGTCAGTGACAGCATCGCCCCCGGCTCCGTCATCCGCGTCACCCGTCGCGGATTCCGCCTACGCGACCGCTTGCTGCGCCCCGCCAACGTCATCGTCGCCAAAGCCCAAGCAGAATAAACCCGCACTATGCCTGACAAACGCGATTATTACGAAGTCCTCGGTGTCTCGAAATCTGCCAGCGCAGATGAAATCAAAAAAGCCTACCGCAAGTTGGCGATGCAGTGGCATCCTGACAAAAATCAGGGCGACAAAGCTGCCGAGGAAAAATTCAAAGAACTAGGCGAAGCCTACGACATCCTCAGCAATCCGGACAAACGTGCCGCCTACGATCGCTACGGCCACCAAGCCTTCAGTGGTCCCGGTGGAGGAGGTGGTGGTGGTGGCTTCCACGACCCCATGGATCTTTTCCGCGAAGTCTTTGGCGGTGCTTTTGGCGGCGGCGGCTTCGAGGACATGTTTGGAGGCGGCGGTCGTCGCAAAAGCGGCAAACAACGCGGCAGCGATCTGCGCTATGACCTCGAACTCACCCTCGAAGAAGCGGCAAAGGGTGTTGAAAAAGAACTAGTAATTGAACGCTATGTTGCCTGTGAAAAATGCAACAGCTCCGGATCGAAGAGCGGCAGCGGCACGAAAAAATGCCATACCTGCGGCGGTCGCGGCGTGGTCACACGCTCAGCAGGCATTTTCGTTCAACAAAGCGAATGCCCCACCTGCCATGGCACGGGCGAACTCATCTCCGATCCCTGCGACGCCTGTCGTGGCGAAGGACGCGTGCAAAAAGACACCAACATCAAACTTCGCATACCCGCTGGCGTCGATAGTGGCACACGCCTCCGCTCCACGGGCAATGGCGATGCCGGCCTTCGCGGTGGTCCCTCCGGCGATCTCTACGTTTTCCTCGTCATCAAGCGCCATGATTTCTTCGAGCGTGAAGGCGACGACCTCTTCTGCGAGGTCCCCATCTCCTTCGCCACCGCCGCACTCGGCGGGGAAAGCAAAGTGCCCACACTCGATGGCCAAGCCTCGATCAAAATCCCCGCCGGCACCCAAGGTGGCACCGTATTCCGCCTCAAGGACAAAGGCATGGCCAGTCTCAACAGCACACGCAAAGGTGACCTCCACGTCACCGTGCAAGTCGAGGTTCCCACCAAACTCAACTCGGAGCAACAAGACAAACTCAAGGCATTTGCCGAGTCCATCGGTGAAAAAAATAGCCCCATGCAGGAAAGCTTTTTCAGCAAGGCAAAGAAGTTTTTCGACATCTAATACCAATCATCCATGGCGCGATTCCATCTTCACCCAAGCGACTGGCAATCTCAGGCCACACTCGATGAGGAGGAATCGCGCCACTGCTCCCAGGTCTTGCGCATGCAGCGTGGTGATACCCTAACAGCATTCGATGGCTCAGGCAGGCACAGCCTCGCCACCATCATCGAGTGCCGCAAAAACGCCGTGCGCATCGAGCTAGGAGAAATCATACACACACCGCCGCGCACACCGCTAATCACCCTCGCCCAAGCAGTTCCCAAGGGAAAAACCATGGACTGGATCGTCGAGAAAGCCGTCGAACTCGGCGTGCAGCGCATTATCCCCCTCATCACCCGACACAGCGTAGTCAAATACGACTCACACGAGGCGCCGAAAAAAGCCGAGAAATGGCAAAAAGTAGCCCTCGAGGCCTGCAAACAATGTGGTCAAAACTGGATGCCGATTATCGAAACACCACAAAGCTGGCAAACATTCATCCAATCACCGCGCGAAGGGCTATCGATCATCGCCTCCCTCGCCGAAGGTGCAAGCTCCTTCAAAGGGCTGTTAGAAAAACACCCACACATCCAGCAAGCCACGCTTCTCGTCGGCCCCGAAGGCGATTTTTCACCTACAGAAATACAGGAAGCCATCACCAACGGATTCCACCCCATTACCCTAGGCGACATCATACTCCGCTCAGAAACCGCCGCGCTACTCGGCCTCGCCGCATTGCGCTATGAATACAGCTGCTAGACATTCTTCAACCATACACACTCAGAAATAAATCACGAAAACCCATTCCAAAAGAAACATTCGAACACTTCTCAACGTTTATTGTCAATCTACCACATGCTCAATCCCATGAACAAGTCCATTCCTAGCCTACTATCGGCCCTTACCTTCTCCGCTGCGGCAAACCCCACCGACCTCACTTATACGAAATATGCTGGCAGCGATCTAGCTCCCTCACCTGCCTGTATCGCCGCATCCGCCACCGGCGAAGTCTATGTCGGAGTTGATCTCCTTGGCTCCCTCGGCAAAGGCCCAGGAAAAGGCCGCATCGTCCGCCTCGTCGATACCGACAACGACGGTAAAGCCGACAAACACACCATCTTCGCCGCACTGGATAACCCACGCGGCATCATCTCCTTCGGCGACAAACTCTACGTCCTTCATACCGTCATCCCAGCAGACACCGGAATCCTCACCGGAATGCACCTCTCCGTCCTTGAAGACAAAAACAACGACGGCATCGCAGACGGCCCGCCCAAAATCCTCGTCCGCGATATCTCCGTTCCGAAACACAACCAAGACCGCGGCGCTGACCACACCACCAACGGCATTCGCATGGGCATCGACGGTTGGATTTACATCTCTGTCGGCGACTTCGGATTTGTTAACGCCCAAGGCACTGATGGCACTACCCTCACCATGCTCGGCGGCGGCATCGTTCGTGTCCGCCCTGATGGATCCGAATTGGAAACCTATACCCAAGGGCACCGTAACGTCTACGACGTAGCCATCGACCCCTTCCTCAACGTCTTTAGCCGCGAAAACACCAACGACGGCGGCGGCTGGAACGTCCGCTTCGCCCACCACATCCAAACTGGACAATACGGCTACCCCATCCTATTTAAAAGCTTCACTAACGAAATCATCCCCGCCCTCGAAGACCTCGGCGGCGGCTCCGGCACCGGCGCACTTTTCCTCGATGAAGCCACCTGGCCAGAAAAGTATAACAAAACACCGATGATGGCTGACTGGGGCCGCAACCAAGTCTACATCCACCGCCTCACAACAGACGGGCCATCCTTTACCCAAAAACCCGAAGATTTCATCGGTATCTCTCAACCCGCCGACCTCGATGTCGATGGTTCAGGCCGCCTCTACATCGCCGCATGGGAAGGTGCTGGCTACAAAGGAAGCCCTGAACGCGGCTTCGTCCAACGCGTCGTGCCCAACGGCTGGACCTACAAACCCTTCCCTGATCTCGCCAAACTCAACCCAGACTCACTGGTCAAAGGTCTCAATACCGAAAGCGCCACCACCCGCCTCGCTACCCAGCAAGAAATCCTCACTCGCGGCGATAAATCACTAGCACCCGCCATCCTCGCGATTGCGAAAGAAGCAAAAAACCCGCTCGCCGCTCGCGTCGCCGCCACATTCACTTACAAGCAACTCCTTGGAGCGGAAGCGAACACCGCACTCCTCGAACTCGCAGCCGACTCAGCTCTCACCGAATTTGCCCTTCGCGCCGCCGCTGACCGCCTCAAGCAAAACACCAACCTCCCTCTCGCACCCTTCCAAAAAGCTCTGACCAACACAAATCCAAGAGCACAAGCAGCTGCCGCCGTCGCCCTCGGCCGCATCGGCAAAAAAGAAGCGGCTGAATCACTTCTTGCAGTAGCTCGACCACCCGTCAGCACCCAGACACCCACCGCGGCCCCTAAACCCCCGCTCTTCGAAAGCGCTAATCTAACAGATAAAGAAAGCGTCGACATCGAAATCAGCCTCGTAGGAGTCAATAACCTCTACCTCGTGGTCGAAGAAGGCGGCAACGGTAATGGCGGCGATCACGGCGGCTGGTTCGACCCCATTCTCACCAACCGCGAAGGCAAAGAAATCCCACTCACCCAACTCAAGTGGAAATCCGCAACACAAGGCTGGGGCAAAACCGAAATCAACAAATCTCCTACCGGAGCACCCCTCCTGCGCGCCGATGGCAAACCCCACACCCAAGGCATCGGCACGCACTCTCATTCCGTAATTCATTACGTCATTCCTGGTGCGATGCAGAAACTTAAAGTCACCGCTGGGCTCTGCTCCACGCACAACCCCGGTGCCACTGTCAATTTCAGAATCCTCGCGGAACCACCCGCTGGCACCAACTCCAAAGAAGGCCCGCACGCCACACCCAATCCAGCTGTAATCATCCCACACCTCGCCATCCACTCGCTCGTCTCCCTGAAAGCCATCGAGCAATCACTCGCAGCCGTCGATAGCGTCAGTAGCGATGGTGCACTCCGCACACTCCACCTCATACACGACCCCGCCGTCGTTGATGGACTGCTTGCCAAACACTCCTCCACATCGGACCCCGAACTCAAAAACAAAATCCTCACCGCACTCGCCCGCCTTTACACCCGCGAAGCCGCGTATGACGGATCATGGTGGTGGGGCACACAGCCAGACACCCGTGGCCCCTACTACAAACCCATCCTCTGGACGAAATCCGCTGACATCGAAAAACGCTTCCGCGACGTTTGGGCTACCGCCGATAATGACCAAAAAGCCTTCCTGACCATGCTCGCCAACAAACACCGCATGAACCTCGAAGGCATCGGCGAAGTCGAGAAAACTGGCGGTAAAAAAGAAAAAACCATCGGTGAAATCTCCATCGAAGACATCATGCTCACGCTCGACAAAATGAAAGGCGACCCCAACAAAGGACGCGAACTCATGAAGACCCAAGCCTGTGCCGCCTGTCACAGTGTCGCCGATGCTGACCCAAAACGCGGGCCAGACCTCAACAAAATCGGAGCCTCACTCAACCGCGAAGCCATCGCCGAAGCCATTCTCAAACCTGACGCTGCCATCGCCAAATCCTGGGTCGATGTCACTACGAACGACGGCACCACTCACCAAGGCACCCTCGTCGAAAAATCAGACACCCAAATCATCGTCCGCAACATCGCCGGTATCCCCACGACCCTCAAGCCTGCTGATGTGAAAGAAATCAAAACATCAGCCTCTACGCTCATGGGCCCTCACCTCCTAGACGCCCTCACCATGGAGCAATTCGCCGACGTCATCTCATACCTCCACTCTCTCAAATAACGAAAAAAGCACCAAACAGTTGGCGCAACTCCAACTCGGCACGATCGTCCTTTGCGCCCTACTCCGCGCAAATAGTTCTCCGTCCCTCTGGGATCGAAAACGATGCGCGGGGTTGGGGAGCGAATGCGCAGCAGCTGAATAAAATCCGCCATCACTTTCGTTAGATTCAGAGACACTCTGGCAGTCATCAAAAGAAGCATGGCATCATTGAACACGCAATCCCAATTTGATCACCAGTTCATGACTTTATCACCCGAATTCAAGTGATGCCAATCTCACGAGCTTTGAGAGCTGCTTGCGTTCGGTCTTGAACGCTGAGCCGAGAGAAAATGGAAGTCAGGTGATTTTTCACTGTTCCCTCGGTGATATTGAGCGCGCTGGCAATCTCTTTATTGGTGCGCCCACGCGTCACTTGGCGTAATACGTCAAGCTCGCGGACAGAGAACTGGTAAATGTCATGCACAGGGCGTTGGCTGGGCATCCCAGAAAGGCGAGAGAATTCTTCAACGACGCGTGAGGCCACTCCCGGCTCTAGGTAGGTTCCGCCTTTATGTGCATTACGAATCGCCTCGGCTAACTGCTCAGTGGGGATATCCTTGAGAATATAGCCACAAGCGCCAGCTCGCAAAGCCTCAAATATTTCTTCATCCTCGCGAAAGGTCGTCAGGACGATGACTTTGGAATTGGGACTTACGCTCCGCAAGCGGCGTGTGGCCTCGATCCCATTCATGCCCGGCATCCGCAGATCCATGATCACAACGTCCGGCTTGAGGCTGTGCGCCAACTCCACTGCAGCGGCTCCATTTTCCGCTTCGCCAACTATCTCCAAGTCCACTTGCAAAGAAAGCAACATCCTCAGGCCATCCCTGAAAAGAGCTTGGTCATCACAGAGCATAATGCGGATCGGTTTCATGAAGGAATTGTGAGGACAAAGGAAAATCCAGAACCAGCTGTCCGATCAAGCACCAATGAGCCGCCCACCAAAGCAGCACGTTCCTGAAGACCAGTCAACCCGAAACCAGAACTAGAGCAGGCAAGATTCCCTGGGCCATCATCAGAAGCTCGTAGGACCACTTCCCCGCGTCGATCAAACTGGAGTTCGAGTGTAACCCTCGCCTCAGGGGCATGCTTTCTCGCATTCGTAAGCGCTTCCTGAGAGGCGCGGTAAATCGTGAGGGCCGTAGCTCGACCAAGAGGCCTTTCACTCCCTTTCACGACGAGGTTGACAAGTTGACCCGCACGTTCACTTTCCGTCACCAGGACTAAAAGAGCTTCGCAGAGGGAACGATTTTCGAGCGGGCCTGAGCGTAGGCTTTCTACTGAATTGCGAATCTCGCGGAGACCTTCCCCAGCACACTCACGGGCGTTGCGGACTGCGTCCAAAGCCTTTGCCGGTTGGCTTTCCTGAATGCGTAATGCCGCCTCAAGCTGAACCCGGATGACCGTGAGGTAATGGCCAATCAAATCGTGAATTTCCCGTGCCATTCTGCTTCTCTCACGAGTAACTGCCAACTCTTCAGCTTGCAAAGCATACGCCGCTAACTCCGAGTTGGCGAGTTCGAGACGCATGGCGATTTTGCGTGCTTCGGCATGGCTTCGTTCCGTCGCAACAACCATTTGCACAGAGACAATGGTAAAACCCGCTTCGAGAAAAAAATCCATACCTGGCGGAGACAGTAGTGCAAAATGGAGGGCGAATGATCCAACCACGGGTAAGGTAAACCATGGTCCCCTCACTAACAAAACGGAATGAGCAATCAACGGTAGAAGCAACGCTTTGAGAATTCCATTCGGATTGCAGGGCAAAGCAAAAAGAATGACGCTGGTGACCAAAACAAACTCAACTGCAATAAACGGCATTCCCTTCCGGAAAATCGAAATTTTTCTCGGCGCTGGATCGCACAGCACTGGTTCTAAAATCATATGATGAAGCGCAGGAATAACGCCCCATAACATCCATGCCACGGAAAGCATGAGCCCCAATAGCAAAATGGGAACATCGTTGCTCCTGCCAGAGTCCATGAACGTATTCGAGACTACGACTCCCACCCAGGCGATGAGTGAAATGAGAATGCCATTGAAGCAATAAACAGACACTTTGCGAATGCGCGGTGGATTTGCATGAATGAGATCTGACATGACAGCATTCTGTTTCATGTTTTTAGGCAACTTGATCAGTCCTGCATCGCTTTTTCATGGCTGCACAATTTGAATTTGATGAAGAAGAAAAAATGGACCGAGACGGCATTTGGATCTGGTGAGTCAAGCAGGGCATAAAAAAGTTAGTTCTGATTCACCCGGGCGCGAAAGAAGGCGTCTGCTCCGGGTTTGGGACCGGTGAAGGTCCTCGGACCACCTTGGGTCGGCAGGCCTTGGTTGCCGGGGACATTCCATGGTGTCCATTGCTGAAGATTTTCCGAGTGCTCGATGATCGCAGAGCGGTTCGGCGGAAGATCGAGGCTAAAGGAAACTTGCGAACCATTGAGGCTAACAGATGTATGGGGAAATGAATTCCCTGACAAGGGATTAGTACCAGCGAGGAATTCGAAATGATTATTAGATCCGTCACCGTCTGGGTCTGCGGTCGCTGCACCTTGTGGACTGGTTCCAGATAGAAACTCAGCGGCGCGCCATTGATCATACGTTTGGCGAGTGGGGAGTTCGTTCTGGATCCACTCGGTGAGTAGAGCGACTCCTGCGGGATCGACCACGTTGCTGCTAAGCGGTGGCATGCGGGTGAATCCGTTAGATGCAGCGGTGCGATTGAGGAGGATGGAATGGACAGTGGAACCGGGCACGACGAGTTTGTTGAGCGGATTGCCACCGTTATTACTGGCATTGCCAAGGATGAGTCCGGTTTGGTCGAGGGTGAGCTCGTGACGACCGTCCCACATCGAAGGAGTAGCAGTTCCTCCGCTTTGGTGGCAGTAGGCACAGTTCACATCGAGGTAAGAACGAACGCGGGCCTCGGCAGGATACGCCGTTTCATCGGGTCTCAAATGGCGCGGGAGCAAGTTGAAAGAATCCGGATTGTTAGAAAAGTAACCGCCATTTTTTAAGACCTCAATCTGGTTGCCAGAAAAGCCGGGAATGATGCTGTCCATATTGTATTGGCGGGTGTTGGTGGAGAGCGCGAAGCCGGCCTGCGGAGTGTGACAGGTCATGCACTCGGAGCGACTGGGAATGCGCCAACGCTGGGTTTGCGGAGAACCACCGACGGTAATAGATAGGTCGAAATCTTCACCCGGTTCACCGACGAGATTGGCTTCCGTGCCGGCCTCGTTCCAGCGGTAGCTGACGCCATAAGCACCGCTGGCGTTTTTGACGAGCAGGCGGGTTTCCAAACGCTTGCGGGTGGCGGGATTGCCGCGGGTGGTCTCAATGTCAAAGTGTTTAACCCAGATCTGTCCCGTGGGAAAGGTCCACTCGCCATCGCGCGACCAGGTCATTTTCGAGGAGGCATCGGGAATGGTGAACCAGCGGCGCTTGATGGCGTGATCGCTCCAGAAGGGAAGGTTGATTTGATAGGGCAGCAGTCCTGGCGCGGGCGACAAATCCGTTAGATCAGAGAAAATCCCAGTAGCTGTTAGAGTAGCGGGGTAGGTGCTGGTATCGGTGACGGTGGTAATGCGACGGATGATGTTGTCGTTGATGTCGGCCATCAGGACATCGCCATTCGATGGATCGCAGCCAAAGCCGACGATGCCGCCCTCGCCGAGGATGCGGTTGACGGTGGGCGGGTTGCTGCCGTTACGGACGAGCGACCAGACGTTTCCGGAGTTATAATCGGCAAAAATATAGGCACCGGTGAGTGAGGCCATGCGGGTGCCGCGATAGACGAGTCCTCCAGTGACGCTGGTGCCTTGGAAGGTGCCTGTGCCACGTTGGTAATCGAATAGCGGATTGATGTGGGTGAAGCCGCCGGGCGCTCCACCGACGGGCCCGGCGATCATGCCCTCGCGCCATACCCAGCCGTAGTTGCCGCCGCGGGTGAGGACGTTAATTTCTTCGCGCGCGCCGCCGCCGACGTCGCCGCACCAAAGTTCTCCAGTGACGGGATCAAAGGAAAAGCGCCAGGGATTGCGCAGGCCGGCGGCCCAAAATTCAGTTCTAACCGAAGAGGCAGTCACTGCGAGGCCGTTGAAGGAAGTGGCGCCGATCCATGGGTTGTCGGCCGGG
>Ga0208597_1000237_pt1 | contig 21369 bp, 15 predicted proteins | sample LakMenEpi05May12_FD_150673 | JGI IMG/M metagenome (GOLD analysis project Ga0208597, IMG submission 150673) | Freshwater microbial communities from Lake Mendota, WI - 05MAY2012 deep hole epilimnion (SPAdes) | ecosystem: Environmental > Aquatic > Freshwater > Lake > Epilimnion/Euphotic zone ...
CGGGGTGAGGAGTATGAGATTTTGGCTTTTTTGGATTGGTTTGGGCGGCAGGATTATACGCATAAGATTTTTATAGCGGGCAACCACGATTTTTTCTTTGAAGAGTGCCGAGAAGAAGACATTATGGATTTGATTCCTTCGGGCGTTACGTATTTGAATGATTCGGGTGTGGAGCTAGAAGGACTCAAGATTTGGGGTTCGCCTATTACGCCTACCTTTTTCAATTGGGCTTTTAACCGAGACCGAGGTCAAGATATTGCTGCGCATTGGAAGAAAATCCCAAAAGATATCGATATACTCGTCACCCACGGCCCGCCGTTTGGGATTTTGGACTGTACCATTCAGCAGATGCGTGTGGGATGTGAAGACTTGCTAAAAACAGTAGAAAAAATCAAACCCAAACTGCACGTTTTTGGACATATCCACGAGGATTTTGGACTAAAAGAAAAAGGCAAAACGACTTATGTCAATGCTTCCTGCGTGGATATTAACTATGAAATTAGAGACGAAATGTATTGTGAGATAGAGATATGAAAAAAAGATCTATTTGGACATTATGAACGATTATTATTAACCATAAAATTAAAAAATATGACAACACAAGTATTTGCATTTGCAAAAATTGACCATCAAGACGCAAGACAAAAAGTTTACGAAGAAATCAAAAACGGAAAATCTCGATTTGGAATGTGGGAACAATCCGTTTCTTTAAAGGAAAAAAGGTTTGGAAAAAATGCATTGTTATTACGAGTACAGGAAGGAGACTGGATCGTCCATGTAAATATGCCAAGTTACGGCAAATGTGTTGCTGTAAAAGCCGTTGCAGCATATGGATTTGACAAAGGAGTAAAATGTACTTGGGGCGATGATTTCAATAATTTCATACCCGTTGACCCTAAAACGATTATTGAGTTTGAAAGAAATAATCCGAATATATTACCTTCGGTAAACCTTACCCCAAGAAAAAGAATACAGCGAGTTTTGGAAGTTGCCGATTTTATGACAAGCCTTGAGAATCTTAAACATGGGAAATTTGATGCTACCTCACAAAAAGACAAGAGCGTTATTCATTTGCAAGAAAAAATATCCAAATTGCTTCCTCAAATCACATCACACATTCAAGAGATGAATAAGAGTAAGGAATTTGAAAGGTTTCTCCATAGAATTTTCTCAGGTATGCCAAATACTGTATCGATTCAAAATGGCTTTGGATGGAAAACAGATCATGGTGCAGACCTTTTGGTAGAATTTGAGAATCCTATTATTGGAATAAATGTGACGACTAAGCTAGTCGTTCAGGCAAAATCCTATTCTGGCGAACATTTTGATACCAATGCAATTGACCAAATCGTAGAGGGAATCAAAACCTATCATGCAGACGCAGGTTTATTAATAACGACAGCCAATGAAACGGAAGTTTTAGAGGAATATTTAAGAAATAAAACCGAGGAGATTGGTAAAACTATAGATGTCATTGCGGGGAATGACGTGGCTAAATTTGTATTGAGATATGCTCCAGAATTATTGATGGGGATCTAATACCAATCATACTTACAAAATAGTTTGGACTATTTTGTAAGTTTAGAGTGGTAAATACCGTCATAACAAGCAAATAGTACAATCAAGAGAAGCGAAGATTGGACTATATTGATTGTAAATACGGTATAATACCGTTTATGTATCCAATATCGAATTCGAGAAGAAGCTCCTATTCAATTGACTTTAAAGAAAAATTATACGTTTACTAAACTTATAAAAAGTAAATACATTTATTTATTTTTTACCGAATATTTAAATTTATTTGTTTACTTTTGTGCTGTAAATTAATAGCGATGCGAAATAAGAAGTTAATCATACAGCAATTAGACCAAAAACTAAGTTTATTTGTTCCTTTAATATCCTTATCTAAGCCAAGTATAGGCTGGATAAAGTCCATACGTATGGCATTGAATATGACTTTGGAGCAAATGGGACATCGATTATCGATGACCAAACAAGGAGCACGAGCTATTGAAATCAGAGAGATGGATGGATCCTTGACATTGAAACATTTGGAAGAAGTAGGAAAAGCATTAAACTTAAAATTGGTATACGGTTTTGTACCGATGGATGGTTCTTTGGAAAATATGATAGAAAAAAAATCAAAAGAAAAAGCCACTTATATCGTCAATAAAACCCATCTGAATATGGTAATGGAAGACCAAGGCAATAATGAAGAGTACCTAAAAGCCTCGGTAGAAGAACTTTCCGATGATTTAAAACGAAATATGAATCATATTATATGGGATTGAAATTAAGTTACGAACCGGGGCAGACACCGTTGGATGAATCGGAAATGGATGGGTTGAAAATTCGTTCCATTACGACACAAGAAGAATTGAATCAATTGGAGCAAGCCAATATAGAAAAAGCGTTGGTATGGATATTGAGTAAAAAAAGAAATAAAGAAGAAATATTAAGCGAAAATTTTATTAAAACGCTACATAAAAAAATGTACTCTGATGTATGGAAATGGGCGGGAGAATATAGAAAAACAGATAAAAACATAGGCGTAAAATGGTTTCAAATAGCATATGAATTGAAAATTTTGCTGGATGACACTCATTTTTGGATTAATAATTCAACTTTTGATTTATACGAAATTGCACTTCGATTCAAACATCGATTGGTCAGTATACATTGTTTTGCCAACGGAAACGGACGCCATTCCAGAGTTATGGCAGACCTTTTGACAGAACAAGCCTTTTATTTAAAGCCACTCCAATGGAATCGACACAATCTTATAAAAGCCAATGAGCATCGTAAAAATTACATAATTGCATTACAAAAGGCGGACAACGGGGATTATATATCTTTGATTTCTTTTGCAAAAGAAGGATAATTTTTTCCACTCCGACACACTTTGACTAATTGAGCCTTTATTTTTGTTGAAAAATTTTATAATATATGGCACAAATGATTCTAAAAGGAAAAGAGATTATTCGCATTCATCCGGCTAATAATCAAAAAATTGAGTATTCTTCCAATGATGGGCGTACGTGGCACACTCGATTTTCGGGTTCGATGTATGGACAATTTAACGATTTGACGGATAATGGCAAGGAAATTCTAGCGGTTACATCCAAAGGGCTTTATTATTCAACCAACGAAGGCCGAACTTGGCACAAACGAAGCTAGATTTTAACCTTTAAATGCTACTGCTTTCTCAAAAAAGTAGTGGCATTTTTTGTTTCTCTACCCCATCAAAATAATAGAAACTTCCTTGGTCATAAAAGATATTTTTCACACCAGAAATATTGACATCTGTTTTTATCGTTTTGAACTGATAGGTTTCATAGTCAAACTGAAATAACTGCTTATCTTTTATTAAGAAAACGAAAGATTGAATTACAAATACTTTGGAAATAGATGCGGCGGGAATTGACTCCAACAAATTGCCATAAGAATCTAATACAAAAAGCCCAAAAGTAGTATCTAACACGATCATTTTACTCTTCAAATCAAAAAAATGAGTAGGAAAATAGGCCTTGTTTTTATAAAAAAATGGATTATCTGTCTGAAATTTTATATCGTTGTTTTCATTAATTTTTAAAAGCCTATTGCTAACTCGATCATATACCCATATCAATCCATCACTCGAATAGGTGACAAAAAGGGATTCAAAAAGTCCAATTTTATCCAACTGAGTATGTGTAACGATTCCAAATCGATTGTTCAAAACCAAAAAACTATTAGACTCTTTGAAATAAGCAAGTTTTTTTAACGGAAAACGGGTATCTAAAAAACTGAGTGAACCGAATTTGGCGGTATAAAAAGTATCGGATTGCTTATTTTCCGATTTTATAATCATTTGATTGTCATATTTGTACTCTATACCCAAGGGACAAATTTTAAAATCATTATATGTATGATTTTGACTATATAATTCAAAATTAAGAAAGAGAAGAATAGCTAAAATCAAGATCTTTTTGAGTAGACTCATATTGAAGCAAAGATACTTTATTTTTTTCTAATATCGCATACGTAAAATAATTGAGCCAATCGCCCAAATTGACATACATAGACTTCTTATTTTCCAGAAATTTATATATAGGCAAATGTCTATGCCCAAAAATAAAATAATCAATGGAAGGATCATTTAATGATGCCTCATTACAATATACCTCCAGCCATTCATTGGATGCGCCGAAATAATAATCTTCTTTTTGGGCTGTTTTTTTTCGGCTACTGCGCGAGAAAAAAAGCGCCAAGCCTATTCCCAAATCGGGGTGTATCCATCCAAACAACCATTGACAAATTTTGGATGCAAAGAAATTTTTTAAAAACTTGTATTTATAATCGCCTGGCCCCAATCCATCGCCATGTCCTATGAGGATTTTGAGTCCATCCCATTCAAAAATTTGAGGTTGACGGTAAATAATTACGCCCAATTCTTTGGTGAAAAAATCAAATATCCACATATCGTGATTGCCAGTAAAAAGATGTACTTTTTTGCCAGAATCTGTCCAATGTGCTATTTTTCCAAGCAAACGATTAAACCCTTTTGGAACGGCTTCTCTGTACTCAAACCAAAAATCAAATATATCCCCTACGAGAAATAATTCATCGGTTTGATCAAATTGTTGGTCTAAAAAATTGCAGATTTTTTTTTCTCGAATTCGGCTAGAAACTTCATCGGGAATCCCCAAATGAAAATCAGACAAAAACAAAATTCGAGCCATAGAAATTAAATTTATTCTGATGTAAAACTAAAGTGTTTCACACAAAAATAAGAAAATTTCTTTGGGGCCTTCGGAGTTAATTACAAATTTACCGTTGATATTACGAAGTCTTTTTGGGTCGCTATCCAGCTGTATTACAAAGGGATGGCTGTCATTGTGATTAGCCACAAATTTTTCAATGGATTTCTCAACATTGGGCGCTAATTGATCCAATGTTGCAAATAAAATTTGATGTGAAGGAAAAATATTCAAAGAACGAGGGCTATTCTGCATTGGATTGAGCATGATGCTCCCCTCATTGGCTATCAATACTTCACATTTACTAATTGCGATACTGGATTCTTCTCCATTGCGTTCGCACATAATTCCATTTGTAAAAAGATTATTGGACTTCAAATAATCCACCAATTCTTGTTCCCAAACAAAAACTTTGGTTTTATTTATTTTTTTCAATAACATTTGTAGTTTGCCAATCAAATCTTCTTTATTTTCACAAAAAACAAACTTACCCTTTTTCTCAATAAATTTCTTAGCAAACAAAATATCTAAATCTTCTATATTATCTTCTTCTTGATCAATTACCTCGTCTTCAACCATGGTAGTGGTTTGATAATTATATGTTTGATATTTATTTTCCTCTATAGAAGGCGCTACTAGAACATCATCATATTGATCTTCATGATGTATCACCTCGTTTTGATTTTTCTTAAATAAGTTTAGTAGCACAATGATTTAATTTAGATTTCACAATTAAATTACATAGCAAAAATAGTGTTAAAAAACATGTCACAACCTTTTGATTATAAACAAAAGATAAAGCCTATATAAAAAAATAGACACTTTTTTGTCATATTTTGTGTAATTTTACAACAAAAAAAATGACTGGAGATTTAACAAATATTAACGTTTTGGCGTGCGGTGGAAGTAAAGGAATTGGTTTTGCCAGTGCAAAAAAATTAGCAGAAAAAGGAGCAAATATCACCCTGCTTTCAAGAAATGAAAATGATTTAAAAATTGCATTGGAACAACTTCCAATAATTCATAATCAACAAAAACACGATTATATATCGGCAGATGTAGCAGATATTCAAGATTTTACAACAAAAGTAAAAGACTTGATTGCTAGCAAAACCAATCCTTATTTAATATTGATAAACAATACGGGTGGCCCTCCAGCAGGTCCCATACATACTGCCAAAAACGAAGAATTCATCAGCGCGTTCAATAATCATTTAATAGCAAATCACACCCTTGTTTCATTACTTTTGGAGGGAATGAAAGCTCATAAATTTGGTAGAATTATCAATATTATCTCTACCTCGGTAAAACAACCTTTGCCCAATTTAGGAGTTTCCAACACCATTAGAGCGGCTGTAGCTAATTGGGCAAAAACGCTAGCCAATGAATTGGCACCCTATCAGATTACAGTTAATAATGTCTTGCCAGGAGCAACAGCTACAGGAAGATTGGCATCTATCATTGAGACAAAATCCTCTAAACTTCAAAAAGAATACAAAGAGGTAGAAGAAGAAATGCTAGCCGAAATCCCTATGAAACGATTTGGACAACCCGAAGAAATAGCCAACGCGGTAGCTTTTCTTGCATCCAAAGAAGCGAGTTATATCACGGGAATCAATCTACCGGTAGACGGAGGACGTACTGGAAACTTATAGATAAAAAATATTAACGAAAACATAATAAAACATATTAAACATAAAATCAAAATAAGGGTTAGTTTTGTAAACTTTATTCAATAAAATTTAAAAACAAAATATGTTACCTAAACATAATAGAGAAATCAGTTGGTTGGCTTTTAACAAACGTGTACTTCAAGAAGCGCTAGATGCCTCGGTACCTGTATTGGAACGATTGCGATTTTTGGGCATATATTCCAATAATTTAGATGAATTTTTTAGAGTACGAGTAGGCACTTTAAATAAACTTATTGGAAAAAATCTGGCAAAGTCACTTAATTTTAATCCCGAAGAAGTCTTAAATGAAATTTATAAAACATTAAAAAAGGATGAATATTACTTTGCAAGAGCCTTTTCAAAAATAAAAAAAGATCTAGCAGCAAACGGTGTTTTATTCTTGCATGAAGGTAATCTGAAAGCCGATCAATTGCAATGGGTTAAACAGTTTTTCAATTCCAATATTAGACAAGGCATTACACCCTTAATTTTAAAAGATTCATTAAAATTTCCCGCCATAAAAGATAAATCCATTTATTTGGCTATCAAAATGTCGCAAGAAGAAACCTATAAATCTCAATTTTCCTTAATTGAAATTCCTACAGATTATTTCTCGCGGTTTGTAGAAGTGCCCTGTAAGGATTCTTCTAAAAAATATGTAATGCTTCTTGACGATATCATTAGAGTCAATTTATCCGAAATATTCAAAGTATTTGAAATGGATACTTTTGAAGCGTTTACTATTAAAGTAACTCGTGATGCGGAGCTAGAAATAGACAATGATATTTCCAATTCTATTGTAGACAAATTATCAAAAAGCCTCAAACTAAGAAAAAAAGGCAAACCAGTTCGTTTTATTGCGGACAAACGAATTCCATCAGATTTATTACATTATATACTCAAGCGCTCTCAAATTTCAAAGAGAAATGTGGTTTTAAGTGGAAAATACCATAATTTCAAGGACTTTACAAAATTTCCAGATTTTGGGATGAAACATCTTTTATACGATAAAAACACTCCTATTCCCAATTTTAAAATGGAATCGGGAAAAACCATTTTTAATACGATTTCAAATAAAGATGTCTTGCTTTTTTATCCATTTAACTCATTTGATTATTTGCTAAATTTCTTACGTGAAGCCAGTATTGATCCATATGTGAATGAAATTAAGATGAGTCTTTACAGACTTTCAAAAAAATCTCAAATTGCCAATATTCTTATCAATGCCGTAAAAAATGGAAAAAAAGTTACCGTAGTGATGGAAGTAACGGCACGTTTTGATGAAGAAAATAATATTTATTGGGCCAAACAAATGGAAGAAGAAGGCATCAAGGTTTTGTATGGAAATCCCAACTTGAAAGTACATTCAAAAATAGTTTATATTACGAAGAAAGAAAACAATAAAACAAAATATTTCTGTAATATATCCACCGGAAATTACAATGAAGTGACCGCAAATATATACAGCGACATTTCGCTATTTACATCTCAACCCGAAATAGCTAAAGATGTAGCGAACGTTTTTAAATTTTTGGAAAACCAAAAACCACAAACCTTTAAAAAACTGATGATTTCGCCATTTAGTACTCGAAGTATTATTTTGCAAGGTATTGAGAATGAAATTAAAGCCCATAAAGAAGGTAAAAAAGGCTATATTTTATTCAAAATGAATAGCCTAGTAGATGACCAAATTATCGATAAACTGTATGAAGCCAGTCAGATAGGTGTAGAAATAAAACTTATCATCCGAGGTATTTGTTGCTTAATTCCAAATCTTCCCGGAATTAGTGAGAATATAGAAGCGATTAGTATTATTGATAAATTTCTAGAACATGCGAGAGTATACTATTTCAAAAACAATCCTAAGGAAAAATTATATATTAGCTCCGCAGATTTAATGCCTAGAAATATTGACTTTCGGGTAGAAGTGGGCGTACCAATCATAGACAAATTGCTGCAAAAAAAGATATTGAACTACCTCAATCTTCAGTTAAAAGATAATCAAAAATCAAGATTTCATGATTTGGAAATGAGTAATGAAATGAAAAGAGAAGGTATTAAATCTTTTAGAAGTCAAATAGAGATTTACAAATGGATTCAAAACGACTATGAAGAAAATTTAAAAAATAATTAAAAATAATCATCAAATAAGTAAATTTGTAAAAAAATATAACACATGAGTAAGATTTTATTAAAGGAAATAAATAATGGTATATTGACCGTAACCATAGATAGAGAAGAAAAATACAATGCACTTAATATCCAATTTTTCACAGAAATGGATGAAGCATTGGACGAAATATATGACAATGATGCGATTAAATCAGTAATCATTACAGGAAAAGGCTTAAAAGCATTTGCTGCGGGTGCAGACATTTCCGAATTTTCAAGTTTTGATGGCAATAAAGCTAAGAAATTATCGAGAGATGGGCACAATGTATTGAATAGAATCGAATCTTGTCCAAAACCGATATTAGCCGCTGTTAATGGATTTGCATTAGGAGGAGGATGCGAATTAGCTATGGCTTGTCATCTTCGTGTAGCCAGCCAAAATGCCTCTTTTGGTCAACCAGAGGTAAATTTAGGCCTAGTTCCGGGATATGGAGGAACGCAAAGATTGGTACAATTAATAGGCAAAACCAAAGCTTTAGAATTGTTATTGACCGCAGACAGTATCAAAGCAGACGAAGCATTGCGTTTGAATCTAGTCAATTATGTAGTTCCTATTGAGGATTTAATGAATAAATCCAGAGAAATTCTTGATAAAATCAATTCAAAGGCCCCGATTGCTATAGGAAATATTATACAATGCGTTAATTCTTATTTTAAAGATGGTCCAGTAGGATTCACTACCGAGGTTAATTTATTTGCAGAATGTTTTGAAACAGAAGATTTTAAAGAAGGTGTAGCTGCATTTGCCGAAAAGAGAAAAGCTCAATTCAAAGGAAATTAGATTTATGTCAAACAAAATAAGCAAAGAAGAACAAGAATGGGCTTTGAATCAACCCAATCTTAAGCGATATGAATATTTTATTCAAAAAATAATTGAAAATAAAGAGGTAATTGCGCTATATAATGATGGATGGGCCGTTCAAGGCGACAATCACAATCATTTTTATTTTCCATTATGGCCCAATGAAGTATTTGCCACAAAATTCACTACAGATAATTGGTCAAAATACAAAGCGACAAAAATTTCATTACACGATTTTATACAAGATTATATACCAAAATATGTAGAAAAAGGAATTAAATTTTCCATTTTCCCTACTTTTTCACATCGTTCAATGATTATTGAAGGTATGCTTTTGAAAAAAGAAATTGAAAAAGCGATGAATTTATAATATAGATTCTCTTATTTTGGCCTATATTTGAAGTCTCAAAATAGATTTAAACATTTCGATCCATGTGCCTTTCTCATGCTATACACCAAACCGATTGTATTGATATTCATACACATATCCTGCCAGAAAAAATGCCCGATTGGAGCAAGAAATTTGGATATGGAGGTTTTGTATCGCTAGAACATCACAAAGTAGGCTGTGCTAGAATGATGATTGATGATATTTTCTTTAGAGAAATTATGAGCAATTGCTGGGAACCAAAGGACAGGCTTAAGGAAATGAAACTTTTTAAAAGTCAAGTACAAGTATTGAGTACCATTCCCGTCATGTTCAATTATCATATCAATGCTTCGGATTCATTGATGATCAATCAATATTTGAACGACCACATTTCAGAAATTTGCCAACGTTACCCAGATAATTTTATTGGATTGGGATCGCTACCCATGCAAGATACAGACCTCGCTATTAAAGAATTAGAAAGATGTATCAATGTTCTAGGACTCAAAGGAATAGAAATAGGCACCAATATCAATGATTTAAACTTGAGCGAACCTCAATTTTATGCGTTTTGGGAAGCAGCACAAGAACTCAATGCCTGTATATTTGTTCATCCATGGAATATGATGGGTCAAAAAAATATGAGTAAATATTGGCTTCCTTGGCTCGTGGGCATGCCTGCAGAAAGTTCAAGAGCTATATCCAGTCTTATCTTTGGAGGTGTTTTTGAAAAATTCCCAAAACTACGATTCGCTTTTGCTCACGGAGGAGGATCATTCCCCTTTACCTTGGGAAGAATAGATCACGGATTTGAAATGCGACCCGATTTATGTGCTATTGATAATAATAAAAAGCCTTCGGACTATTGTGGTCATTTTTGGTTAGATAGTTTAGTGCATAGCCCTTTAGCAATGGATTATAATATTCAATTATTTGGTGAAGATAAAATTGTAGTCGGTTCGGATTATCCATTTCCGTTAGGCGAATTATCCCCAGGAGAATTAGTTCGTTCTATGAATTTCAATAAAGAAAAAGAACAAAAAATATTGGTAAATAATGCGATAGAATGGCTTGTAGGTAAACATTAATACCGTATACAAATTTGTAATCGGTTAAAAAAAATCTTCAAGCACGACATTATTCCCAGAATAAAATGGTATCATAACAAAAAAGCATCCTAAATTTAGGATGCTTTTTTGTTTAGTTGTTATCTTTATCTTAATCTATTCCAAAAGGCGTATTTACTCTATAGTCAATTTCCAATTTAGGATCTTTACCATTTGGAGCTAGCAATTTGAATTCAACTCTTCTATTTTTAGCTCTACCTGCTGGATCATCCTCATTACTCGGTGTTTCATTTGGAGCAATAGGCACATCTTCACTATATCCTCTCATAATGATACGTTCTGGCGCTAATCCTTTCAACAACATATATTCCGCAGCGGCTCTACATCTTCTTTCAGAAAGTGATTGGTTGTAGACATTGGTTCCTCTAGAATCCGTATGTCCGTCAATTTTCAAAAACGTATTTGGATATAAAGCTAATAAAGAAAGTACACTGTCCATGATAGAATAATATTCTGGACGAACTACGGATTTATCAAATGCATAATAAATATTTTCTACCACATAACGTTTCTTTTCTATAGGTTCTAACAAGAAAACTTTAAATATTGTATCATTTTTAAATACTTCTTTTGGTGTAGAAAATTCATCAATTCCTGGATAATAACCATCTAAAACGCCATTAATTTTATATTTTTTTCCTGGAGATAATTTTATATAAAAGAACTCATCATTGGCAGTTGTTTTATTCATTACCAACTTTTTGGAACTATCTTCAATCATGATTGCGCTCACTCCATTCAATGGTTTTTTCTCAGAATCTTTTGCACTAGCGTATATTCCTCTAATCCAAATATCATACTCTACTTTTTTTACACTCCAAATATCATCACAACAAGTAGCTCCTCTTGGAGATTTAGAACCTTGTCTATTTGATACAAAAAAGCCTTCACCGTCTTCTCTCAATTTCAAATAAATATCATCCAACGAAGAGTTGATAGGATATTTTAAATTTACGACCTTATCCCATTTTCCAATAACACCTTGAACTTTATTTATATCCATTCCTCCAAGATTTGGATACCCATCAGAAGAAAAATATAATGTTTTGGCTTTCCCATCATAATAAGGTGTTATATCGTCTCCAAAAGTATTAATTTCTTTTAGTGCCGTAATTTCTTTTGCAGGTCTCCCCTTTGCATCTAATGCCGTATAATAAATATCCATACCGCCCTTGCCACCTGGCCTATCACTTGAAAACATGAGGTACTTATTCTTTCCATCCTCATATATTGCAGGATGTGTATTTGTATTACCTTTATTATTTAACAAAGATAGTTCTTCGGTTTGCCATTTTCCATTTACTTTTTCTGCTAAGTAAATCTTACAATTCATTACCAATTTTTTTCCTTCTAAACATTGAGTGTAATAAATTAAATTTCCAGATTTATCTCTATATGAATTGCCTATAAAAACTTCTGGTACATTAATTTCAGCTGGTAGCAATTGTGGTTTTGACCATTGTTTCAATTCGTCATTAAAACTAGAAAACAATAATTTAGAAGTATAATCTTTACCTTCTGATTTTGATTTAGTAATATTCAAAGCCGTATCACTTACAATAGCAGAATAGATCATAGCATTATCGTTTAATGGCTGTGGTCCATATTCTTGTAGATTACCATTTATTTGACTTTCATTGGCTACTACCAATTTCTTATCTTCTTTCCCCTTTATTTCTAGAGCCAATTCAGCACCTTTTAATTCCACTTCTATTCTATTCAAATTTGGAATTTGTTTTTTGTCATTTTTCAAATTCGTCAACTCTTGAATGGCTTCTTTATATTTTTTATTAGCTTTCATAGCCAAAGCCAAACGCATGGGTGCTTGCTTGTCATATCCTTTGTCCAAGTCAATAATCATTTCGGTATATTTTTGACAAGCTTCATAATCTCTTAACTTAAAATTAAGTTCAGATAATTTTTGAATAATACACTTATTTTTTGGCTTTTTCTTATGAGCCAACTCATAATACTCTACTGCATTTACATAACTACCATCGTTTTCCAACTTATCTGCAAATTTCAATAATTTTCCATATGAAAAATTTTTGTATTTGATTAGTTCCTGCGTTAATTTATTGGGCTCATCTTTTTTAGCTTTTGTTTCCGAACTTGATTTAGATTCAGTATTAGAAACATTTTTAGATGCGCCTTCTTGAGAACTTTTAGATTTCGATCTGTTTTGAGAAATAACATGGGTAGTATTCAATCCCAAAATCATTAAAATTAATACTACTGTCCTTAATTGATACATATCTTTAATAGTTTTTTGTTGTTTATATTTTAGATTATTAGGTTTAGAAACGAGGGTTTAAGATAAAATTGTCTTCCAATAGTGGTGGTTTAATGTTAGGTTTGCCTAAGAATACTATCGATAGCTCAAAAGTATTGGTTCTTCCTGAAAGATAATTTGAGTTACCTCCTTTTGAAAAAGAAGTATTATAATCATAAGAAAACATAACTTTTGTTTTACCCCAACCCAAACCTACCAATCCAATAATAGATTCTAAATTTATTTGATTGGAACGAAGCCAAAGTCCTGCATAGACTTTCGTAGGAGCACCTGCTACATTAAACAATTTATATGAAGCGTTACTACCATAAACAAAATTTGTAGCACTGGCTTGCCACCCTCCAAAAAAACCTGGATAAATAGAAATTCTATCTACCAACTCCCAATCTAAAAAGTTTACATAAGCTTTGTAATACATTGGAACTTTACTACCGGGACCATTTCTTAAAAATTTTTCTGTTGGCTGAGTCAAATGAGAAGCTGAAAAACCAAAATCTGTCATAAACCAACCAAAATCATGCTGATAATTAACTCCTGCATTTAAATCAAAATAAGTATTACTTTCGTTCAAAGGTTCAGTAACACCCGCCCATTGAAATTTACTACCATCAATTGTTCCATTATTTATCATTCCTTGAATTCCAAAAGACAAACGATTATCTTTAATAGGAAAATGAGCTGCCGTAGATAAATAGAGTCTTTTACTATTAAAAATATTGTTATAAATTTGATCATTTAAAAAACAAAGCCCAACTCCTAATCTATTATTAAACAAAGATAATTCCGCAGATCCACTTGGCGTTTGATATAAATATTCACTCTTTTTAAAAGAGTTCAAATCACTATATTGTTGCCTAACAATTCCTGATATCCTATACAAATCTTCTGTATAATTTCCAGTCAAAGCGGGATTCAAGGTCATCGGCGAATTATAGAATTGCGTATAATGAATATTATTTTGACTATAAATAGTTAAACTCAATACCAAAAAAGAAATTATTAACAGTAAACGTCTTTGCATAATTATTATCTTCTCTCTTTCTATCTTATTAGTGTTAAATTAACTTGAACGTATTTCGTTTCTTTTTCTTTCCTAGGATCTTGAGAATAATAAGAAATTAAACAAACATAAACCCCATTTGGCTGAGGTTGGCCATTAAAGTTACCATCCCACGGCTTATTTATATCATCATGCAATAATTGACCTTGTCTATTATATACTTTAAACTCTGTAACCTCAACCAATCCCGTTGCAAATGGGAAATAGGTATCATTTGTACCATCACCATTTGGAGAGAATACATTTGGAATTTTTATAATATTGGGCAAAACTCTATATCTCACAACTGCATTTTCAGAGCATTTCTTAATTGGATTATACGATGTATCTACCAATGTCAGCAATAATACATACTCTGCATCACCCGAATCCGTAGGATAAGAAGAACCTCTCAACATATCTGTTTTAGATATTTTGTTATAATCCTGCAATGACATCCATTTATACTCGATATATGTATTTTTAATATTCAAATGACTCCCAATTACATCATTTGTTTCTCCTAAATAAATAGTATCTCGTTCCGGTTTAGCGGTCAAATTAGTACATTTGGCATCAACAAAAACCGAACCCGTATCTTTACAACCACTTGGTCTAATAGCTTCTACTACATAGACACCTGACACGTTAGGCTTTGTAAAAATTGATTGGCTCGTTTCTCCTGTAGACCATTTATAAGACTTATACTTTTTATTTAGCGTATTTGCATCTAATAATGAGACTTCATCACAACATACTGGAAAATCAGGACCTAAGTCTACTTGCCCAAAACGCTCTTCAACAACAGTTACAGTAGCTGTCTTTGTACATTTCCCAATAGAACGAACTACGGTATAATTACCAGGCGTACTGACTTCTAATGTAGGTGAAACTTGTCTTACTGGATCCCATTGATACACCGCATTATTGTCTAACGGATCTGGAATCAATGTTTTCTTTTGATTTATGGCTAAACATACAGTATCATTACCTACTGTAAAATCAGGATTATCTATAACTACTACATTGGCCGTATCTTGTAAAATCAATGGACAACCAAATTGATCTCTTGCATTAACTATAAAATACTGCCCCGATGTAGATACTTTATTACTTACGCCATAATATCCATTGCTCCAAAGAGGCACTACTAATCCACTACTAATATCATAGTATAAAATAGCGGTATCTCCTTGACATAATGTATAGTCATATTGTGGCATTTTTAAAGTATCTTGTTTTCTATATTCAACTACTTTAAAATCAGAAGTATTTCGACATGCACCCGAATCTACTTTTATATAATATTTACCTGCAGCACCCACTTTAATTTTATAGGCATTACCTAATGGTTGATTATTCACATCATACCATACTGGATTTTTGTAGCCTACTTGCTCTGGGATATATAAACTAACCGAATCTCCATTACAAATCATAGAAATACCATCTATTTGTGGCATAGTTCTTAAATTTTGGACATCAACAAATACACTATCTCTTGCCCAGCAGTTTGCATTTTGAGAATTATATACTTTTAGATAATAATATTTAGGATTTGGCGGTGAAACACTAATAAATGAATTAGCTGAATCTTCCACTGCTATTCCTTGTTGATTGGGTTCCCATCTATATTTATATATATGAGCAGGAATAGCACTTGTACTTAATTCTATATCCGTGCTACTGCCAATACAAGCAACTGGTTTTTCTGGGGCAATTTTCACATCGGGTCTCCCTACATTTACAAGTACGGTATCACTAACTCTACATACAGACTTCTTTAAAGTAGTGTCCATATAATCAAGATAAACATAATACTTTCTTGTATTTGTATTGTAGACTATTGGATTGTAAATTTGAGTATTACTAATTTCAACATTAGGAGCCCAATTATAATTTAATGGTAATGGTGGCGGGGATGCTGTAGGCCTACATATATGTAAATTAATATTAGGACGGACATTTGTTCTTGTACCTGTTGTAAAATCACAACCAAAATTTGTTCCAATATTAGAAGCTCTAAATAAAGTTCTATTTGAAGATACTGCTGGCAGAAGAGTTGAGGCTCTTACTGCATCACCTAAATAGGATTTTCCGGCTGGATTATCCCAGCAAATATCAAGCATTAAATTACTCTGTCCATCCCATCCGTAAGGCTTATTAAATGCAAAATAGTTATTGCCAGTTGTAGTAGTTAAATTGGCATTTTGATAAACTGTTGTAAAAGTATTTGCTTGATGAAAAACACTATTTGAAAACTGAGAGCTATCCTTTGATATACATTTTAATTTAATTTTAAAATTCTGAATCACATTAAAATTAGTTGATTTTGTTAGCATATCAAAAGATATACCATTAATCAATCCTGTATCCACGCCTAAATTTGCTTTTAATTCAGCTGCAGTTATAATTAATTGAATCCTTTTATCCGTTGTATTTTCAGCAGTACCAGCATTTGCTACTCCTCCAAAAGGAGACACGCTAAAATTTGAAACATTAGTTGTTAATCCTGCAAATGCTTTTCGAACCGTATCAGATACATTACATTGAACATTTGAGGCCCCACATTTTATTTCATAATAAACAGGTAAAATTATACCAGCAGTTGTTTTTAACTGAATCGTATCATCATTACATTTATTAATGAAATTTCTATCAATTTTAATTTTAAAACTATCATTATAAAATGCAACGACAAAAGTATCTTTAACGCACAGTCCATTTCTTAAAGTAGCAAAATAGGTAGATCTTTTATTTGCGGAAACTTTAGGATTTGAAAAAATAGTATCTTTTGAATCAAAAGTTAAATCTGGGGAAGGATTATTTCCTAATTGATCGGTCCAAGTAAATTTGACATTAGTCGTATCAAATTTATAATATCCCCATTTTAGATTAGGTCTATAATTAGAGGATGTACTAGCCGAAGTTTCAGAATCCCATCCAAACTCATTTTTATTAAAATAACTACCTATCGTAGATACATACCCAACTTGATTATCTGCCATAACGGGTACATTCAAGGTAGCTCCAATATCACCTTTTACACACTCAGATGTAACTTCAAAAATCAGATTAGAAGTTCCATCCCATGAGAATTCTTTTGTTAAGTTAAATTCATTCCATCCCACATTTAAAATTGTTGATCCATTTATTTTTGCAACTTCAATCATATCTTCTTTTGCTTCATATTTCAAATCTTGCAAAGACGAACGATCAGTACATTTAACTCTTAATCCTAATTCATTATACTTTCTGGGATTAGAAATTCCTTCAATATTGAACGCAAGAGAGTTAATTTTACCCGGCTTAAAACCATTTTCAGTAAGTTCAGAAGCTAAATAAATAAATTGAGTCCTCATATACTCCACATTTCTGGAACCCGCAAAAATTCTTGGTAATGTTGTAGGATTATTTTCTTCTCCTGGATATTCTGCATATAATTTAGAACCAATAATTGTATTATATGGATCTTCACCACATATGGGTGTAATAAACACACTACTAACTTGTATTGTGTCTTTTGGACATACATTCGTTCTATCGGTTGTTAGGGATAATATAAGCGGCTTAATTCCTTTTGTATCTACAGTAACTGATGTTTGCAAGATACAAGTATCTGGAGATATTGTAAATACATCAAAATTGTTCGTTGGAGAGCAGAAATACATATCTGCAAAATTTTGAAACTTACTAGGTACTCCACCATCAAAACAACCACTAACTTTTTGCCAATCATATAAAGTACCTGCTGGAGCACCTGATATGGTGATTTGACCTTTGGTACTTTGACAACTATCGGGTGAAGAAAATGATGACGAAGGGGTATAACTATTTGATTTTTTTACAAAAAGCGTATCCGTTTGATTACAAGACTGATTTGCAGTTGCTATTAACCAGCAATCTTGTGTTATATCATTTATAAATGCTAAAGAATTCACTTTGTTTCCTTGATCAAAAGTACTATATGTAGCGCATCCAGTAGGTTCATCTTTCCAGGTAAATTGAGCATCCAACTCTCCATTTTCTGTTGATAAAAAAGGTGGCAAGCCTCCTGAACAGAAATAGGTTCTGTTAACAGGCAACGTAATTTGATTCAATTTGACTCCTTGGTACTCCGAAGTAAGATTTACTTTTCTATTGACTCTTACATATACAATTTTTTGACGTGCTAGAATATAACCATCAATACAATCTCTAACTGTAAAAATAACGGGGTATATTCCCGGGGGAGTATTTGCAGGTATATTCCATATAAACTTAGCAAATCCTGTATCAAATACCGGATAATCTTGAGGTCTATAGGAAGTTATAATACTCGCATTTTTCATTCTAATTGTATCAATTTCAGCCTCAATAAAGATGGATGCATTTGGAATCGGCGACTTACTTACAGCTTCTACATCAAAAGACATGGTATTGCCTGCACATGTCTGAATCATATCTACACGATTAGGAGCCGTATCACAATTTACTAAATTTTTATAACCAGCTATAAAATCTGATTTTTCTCCTACTGTATTATCCAATGCGCAATTGGGTGTATTTATAATAGTAATAATAATATCTCGCATCGAGATGTCTTTAACAGCTAAGGTAACAGGATCTTTTTCTGTAATCTTTATAGCTGTTTTATAATAACCTACCCCATTATTGGCCTCAAATGTAATGGCTCCTGTAGATGGATTGACTATATATGTAGAAGTGGGTCCCAATGGAGCAATATTACTAAAGCCTGGGTTCCAAGTAATGGCAAGTCCATTGCCAAAGCCGGAAGGACCTACTGTTTTTGTTATATCTTTAAATGGAGTAATGGGTTCAAATTCCAAGACATCTCCATCCACATCATAATAACCTAAATCATAAGTCCTAAGTTTATTAGAACATTGAAAAATTAATGGATTGGCCGAATATCTCGGCGATGAATTAGCTCTAAAATTTCCCCCGCCTATATCTATTTTATTATTGTACGTTTTTTCAATATAAAAACCCGCTTCTGTTCTATCAGGATTATTTGGAAGCGTATTGGAACCCGGTCTTCTTGCACCAAAAATCGGAGTAGGGGGAGGAGGGAAAAAAGCTCTACCTCTACCTGCTGGAGCTGGTGTAGTTTGAAATTTAATATTATTAGAATCTAAATAATTTTGACATGCAATGGAATTAGACCACATATGACCTATATGCCAATCATCACAATTAGCAGGCAATAGAACCGTATCTAAATAAAAATCTGCTTTATATCCTGGATTACTAGATGTGGTACCATCGCATGTTGTAAAAGCAGGATTCGTTGGGCATATTGGAGTAGCTTCTTTATTTGAAATTGCTAGATCTAAAGTGAGTGTGTCTACTAAAAAAGTACAACATTTAGTACTTTGAAACACAACTACCGCATTTTGATTAAAAGCATTGCCCGGATTTCTCCTACTAGCTGCTGAACAGTCCCTGTAATAAATTAATTTAACTTCTACTAGTCTACTATTGTTTGGATCTATGGCTCTGATTTGTAAATCAGCACCAACTAAAAAGGCGGTCTGAGCATTCAATGAAGAATCTATAAACAGATTAATTAGACTAATCAAACAAATTATATATAGTTTTTTCATTTTTTACTTAATTTATTCAAAGCGTAAAAATACACAAAAAAAAATTATTAATGTAAATTTTTTTTTAGGTAATTATTTTCTAAACAATTTCATTTTTATTTAGATAATTTTGCAAAAATATTAATTTAATCTGAATCATTACCTAAAATATAAAATCATATATCATGAGTTTTCAACGCAGACATATTGGAACAAATAAAACAGATGAAAATCAAATGCTTACGCAAACTTCAGCATCCAATATCGATCAATTAATAAATGAAACCATTCCCAATCACCTTTTTTCAAACAAGAGTTTTGATATAGGAAATCCAATGACCGAGCAAGAATACTTAATTCACATTTCAAAAATTGCTAAAAAGAATAAACCATTCAAATCATATATTGGAAGAGGCTATAATGATACCGTTACGCCAAGTGTTATTCTTCGTAATATTTTTGAAAATCCAGGATGGTATACACAATACACGCCTTATCAAGCAGAAATTTCGCAAGGTAGATTAGAAAGTTTATTGAATTACCAAACGATGATTTGTGACTTGACAGGTTTTGAAGTGGCCAATGCCTCTTTATTAGACGAATCTACAGCTGCCGCTGAGGCCATGATGATGTTTTACCATCAAAAAAACAAAAGAGAACATATTGCAAGCAAAATATTTGTAGATCAAAACACTTTTACACAAACGATTGATGTCATAAAATCAAAGGCAGATTTCTTGAATATAGAAGTGGTTCTTGGCGATATTAATTCTCATAATTTTGATGCCACGTATTTTGGAGCTATTATTCAAAATCCTAATTCAAATGGCTTAGTAAAGGACTATACCTCTATTATTAAAAACATCAAAGAAACGCATCACATATATACTTGTATTATAGCGGATATTTTAAGCTTGGCCTTGTATAAATCTCCCGCTAGTATGGGTGCTGATTGCGCCGTAGGTTCGGGCCAACGATTTGGCGTTCCTATTGGATTTGGAGGACCTCATGCGGCATTTTTTGCTACAACTGATGAGTTTAAAAGACAAATTCCAGGCAGAATTATTGGAATAAGTAAAGATAGAAGAGGTAAATTTGCGATGAGAATGGCGCTTCAAACTAGAGAGCAACATATCAAACGTGAAAAAGCAACCTCAAACATTTGTACAGCTCAAGCCTTACTTGCTAATATGGCTGCTATGTACGCCGTTTATCATGGTTCTGAAGGAGTTACTGCTATAGCAAAAGATATTCAAAACAAAGCGTATGCACTAAGAGTGGCTATTTCTTCTTTAGGTTTTGAAACTTCAAATGGCGATATGTTTGATACATTTGTAATTCATACAAATGACGCTTCTAAAATTAAAGAACTAGCCGAAAGCAAAGAAATCAATTTCTACGTTGAATCAAATTTTGTTTCAATTTCTATTAACGAAAATACTTCAAACGAAGATTTAACCGATATTTTAGTAATTTTTGAATCTCATTCGGGCAAAAAAGCAACACTTTCTATTTCAAATATCGAAATATCTGAAAATGTTAAAAGAGAAAATGCGATTTTAACGCATC
>Ga0208597_1000238_pt1 | contig 21348 bp, 17 predicted proteins | sample LakMenEpi05May12_FD_150673 | JGI IMG/M metagenome (GOLD analysis project Ga0208597, IMG submission 150673) | Freshwater microbial communities from Lake Mendota, WI - 05MAY2012 deep hole epilimnion (SPAdes) | ecosystem: Environmental > Aquatic > Freshwater > Lake > Epilimnion/Euphotic zone ...
AACATTCGAGTCAAAAACATAGTCAGTCCACTGTGCATAAGTATCACCAACGTAATTGGAGCCTGTGTTAAAATCACTATCAGTGTCGCCTTGCCAGACTAACTGTGCTTGTGCGGCTGTTGCGAAAAGAAGTAAAAACGTCGATGGATGAACGAGACTATGGAATTGCTGGAAACGATGTGCTATTATCATAAAACGGGGATGGGGTCGGGTTTTCTTGGCCATTTCCTTGATCGAGAGCTGGCACGAGGTAGGCAAGACCTCGTAAGTAGGATGCATAAAAATCATCAAAAACGCCATGGAAGAAACCCTCGATATGATGCACTTTTCCGACAAATCACCGACTCATGCCTTAGGAGCCATCATTAACGCATGATGATTTTGTTTTGATCTATATAACAATAATGATTTTGTAAGACACACTTAGTCGTCGACCATCGTTTTCACGCTTTGTATTTTTCCAACATGAAACTGATTGATACCACCGACAAAAGATCCGAGGTAGGAGTTCGCGCTTTGGTTTCTCATTCCGAATTGGAGCGCGATGTGCGTTTTGCGGGAAAATTCCGCATCCACATGCGCGGATTATTTTCAGCCACGGTAGGAGCCGAGTGGGATTCTCATGGTAAAAGAGAGAGCGATTTTTTGCATCACATCGAGATGCCCTTGAGCGGCGTTCGTTCCATCGTGCATCAGGGTGAAGTCTTCGAAATCCATCCTGGAGATCTATGGTTTTTTCCGGGAAATACTCCAGTCGAGCGGCGATGCTCGTGCGTGTGCGATGTTTTGTTTATCAAATTTTGCTGCGAATGGTTACCAGGGGTGGACCCCTTGCTGGATTGGGAAAAACGAGGTCCGCGAAAAATTGGCACATTTTCTCTCGAAGAATGGCAACCGTGGGTGCAAGTGGATCGACAATTTCGCATGGTGGAATTACTTCACCTGAGAGGGTCGATTTTGAACTGGCTCGCTCAGGTCATTCCCGAATTGGATGAAGTAATTAGCAAGCATCTGGCGACACACATGCAGTTTTCCAAGGCCTTCACGTTGATCGAAAATCGACTCGGAGCCGATCTGCGTCTTGCTGCGATCGCCGAAGAACAAGGTATGTCAGTCGATTCCTTTTCGGTCGCCTTCACCCGAAACATCGGTATCGGCCCCAAGGAATACATCTCCCGACGCATCTATGAAAAAGCCCTGATCATGGTAGGCTATAGCGACAAGAAAATGAAAGAGATCGCCGAAACATTGCGCTTCAACGATGAATTCTACTTCAGCCGATTTTTCAAAAAAATGAATGGCTTGTCGCCATCGGCGTATCGTGTAGAAGTCAGAAAAAATTTGCGTTAGTGTTCTGAGAAAAAACTTACGCAGGAGGATTCATCACATCACGCAGAGATTTAGCGCGACTTAGCCAGCATTGCATAGCGGTAAAATCGCCAGATTCGAGCAACTGCATAACGATCTTCATCTCTTCAAGAGATTCATGCAAATTCTCTAACAGGCAGTCACGATTCTCTAATAAAATCTCAGCCCACATGTCGGGATTGCCTGCTGCCACACGTGTGGTGTCTCGCAGTCCACCGCCGCCGAAGACTGCGAGATCGGGATTCTTGAGACCTACCGTAGCGCCGATGCAGGCGAGCATATGCGGAAAATGGCTAATTCGTGCGACCAGAGCATCGTGCTCGGCGGAACTACACCACGACGTCCGACATCCGAGATTTTGCCAAAATTCTTCCAATAATTGGCATTTCTCCGCTACGACATTTTCATCGTTCGTGAGAAGACAAGCGGCATTCAAGAAAAGATCGGCGCGAGCTTGGGCGATGCCACCTTTTTCACCTCCTGCCATCGGATGGCTACCGATGAAATCATAACCAGCAGCAGATGCGATGGGGCGCAGAGTATCATGCGGTAGGCGTTTGACACTGCCAACATCAGTGACGATACAGTTTTTAGGTAAGCCAGCAGCAATGGCGTTCGCTAACAAAGGAGCCATCGCGCCGACGGGTACCGATAAAATTAAAAGATCAGCGCAAGCGACAGCATCAGCGAGATCAGAAGTTGCATCGAGTCCCAAATCCAATGCTTCAAGGGTCGATGCTTCACGGCGTGACCATACTCGGAAAGCATGCTTACTGGATTGCGCGAGTGCGATGGAGCCACCAAGAAGGCCACCGCCAAGAATCGTGATATGTTTGAGAGTGGACATAGGAAAATGAAATCGCCGGGCGCATAGCCCGGCGAATGGTCTGAGTCATTTGAGTGTCAGAAATCCGATCGATTAGGGCACACGGAAATGTTTTTTCTCAGATGCGGGATACTGAGGATCAGCAACGAGAGTACCGCTAGCAATGTTGCGTACGTCGACGACTTTATTGTTGAATGGGCTGAAAACAAAGCCTGGCTTACCGGGAACAGCAGCTGCTACGGGGTGATTTTTCGGCGGTATAGGGGGAGTTGGGGGTTTGGGAAGATCCATCTCGTCGTCGATGCGCGGCTTCGGTTCATCGTTCGCGAGTGTCTCCTCCGCAACATTAGCATCATCAAGATTACTTTGCGTCTTCTTGCGAGCATCTTCCTTTTTGCTTAGTTCTTCACGCTTAGCATCAATTTCTTGCTGCTTTTTATCGGTAACAGTTTGTTGTTTTTTGATTTGCGTGCGGCGATTCGGAACGGGGCTTCCATTTTCATCGTAAGGAACGCAGGAGGAAAAAATGGAGGCACATAGTACCGTGATCAATGTATAGAAAAATTTACCGTTCATGATTTCTAGGAGAGAATTTTCGTAGGGCAAGCATTTGCAGGCGCGGCAGAAATATAGAAAATGCTTGATATCCGTCAAGTACACATTCCATGGCAGCGCTAGGAAAATGAAAATGCTCAGATGGCAATTCTCGCGGAGAGATATCCGCAGGCATCTCAAACCTTTGTTTTAGGAGAGGGAACGGACTCAGGGCAACGGTTTTGGAGTATTTCACTAAAACCTGCAAACATATTCAAAAATTCCAATTTTTAACATATTGGAGGCTACTTTGAAGATACTGGCGAGCATGTAGCCGGGGTAGCAGTGTGGACTGATTCAATTTCGGATTTGGTAGATTCTCCACCTTAAATATCAAACATGGCAACCACAGATCTCTGTTCTTCAGATAATTCTTAAAGAACTTCTTTCAAATTTTTGAGTCCGTTGAGCGTGGCTTGCTGTGAATGGCTGGGCGCTTGCGATGTAAAACGACTGGTTGCGCAAAAATATTCACATTTTTTTACGATTCCATACCTCATTGCTGTATTTTTCCCGACAAATCATTTCGATGGCGTGGGCGTCGGGCGCGAGCTCGATCGCGCTTACGTGGCGAGACAACTCGCCTGCAAGCGCATGAGCGCGAGCAGGGTTCGTCGTAGGCAGCGCACAAGACCCTTGATGCAATAAGCCATGACGACCTCGACGCTGACCTGCACCTGAAATTTTTATGCCACATGCATCCACAAGATCATGGACGACGGGACGTTGAAAACAAAAAGCATCAGACGAATCCGCATCGATCGGGGCTAGCATGACATCGGTGTTTTCCTCAGCTAGGGCTGAGGCCAAAGCTTGATGAATGACGCGATAGCTTTGATTTCCTGGCATTTCTGCAAGATCGATCCCGCGAGGTATGATCAAGGTGTAGGTCCAGTCATGCCGGTGATCGACTACGCCACCACCGGTAGGACGCCTTACGAATGCGCGATCTTCGGGAATGCTTTGCACTGAACCGAAATAGCCCAAACTCATCCAGTCACCCGACCATTGATAAACCCGCAGAATCGGGACGAGGGCTTGCTGCCATAGCCATTCATCCACCGCCATCGCCTCGGGCCCTTCACGGGAAAAGGGATCAATCCACAACTGCAACTCCTCCAACACGAGGAAAATTTCACACCTTTTTGCCTCATGCTGCAATTATCATTTTACAAATTGCATTTCCTCTCTCCAGTATCCCCCGATGCCAATCACTGCCAAACCTCAAGCCGCCCTGTTCATCGCAGGGCATGGCTCTACCGAGAACCCTGACTCCTCGGTGCCCTACTTCGATCACGCCGATGAAATCCGCAAGCGCGGGCTATTTGCCGAGGTGCACTGCATTTTCTGGAAAGAAGAACCGTCTTTCCGCGAGGCATGGTATCTCACCGATTGCGAGGAAGTATACGTTGTCCCCGATTTCATTAGCGAAGGTTATTTCACGCAAGATGTGATTCCTCGCGAACTGGAACTCACGGGCCCTACGACGACAGTTCGAGGAAAAACGATCCACTACTGTGCTCCCGTTGGCGTTCACCCATCGATGACGCAATTGCTGCTTCGCCGCGCAAAAGAAGTGGCACCCGATGTAGACCCTACACAGACCACGTTGATCATCGTCGGCCACGGTACCAATCTTAACCCCAATAGCACCAAGGCGATCAAAGATCAATGTAATCTGCTACGCCTACAAACTGAGATTCCATATGCCGCAGTGCTCGATACGTACATGGAGGAACAGCCATTTATCGCCGATTGGCACACTCTCGCCGAGACTCCAAACGTAGTGGTCGTGCCATTCTTTATCTCTGATGGGTTGCACTCGTATCAAGACATCCCCGTGCTGTTAGGCTTCGAATCCGAAGTCGGTGCGGCGGCCAGTCAGCGCGAAGTATTTCGCCACAATCCCCATGAACTTCACGGTCGCAAGCTCTATTACTCTTCAGCCATCGGCACCGAACGCCTCATAGCCGATGTGATTCTCGACCAGATTCACGACTTTGATCAACTCCATTCCAACACCACCCATGACACGCATTGAAATACTTCAGCAACTTCTCGATCAAGGCTTTCACCGCATCGGTCAGATCGAAATTCTGCGTGCCGAGAGCCTCGCATCTCCCCCACCCTGCGCTTACTTGCTGTGCCACGAAGATGACATTGAAGATGTTCAAAATGCATCAGGTCAGCCATCTGGCTTCTCTGAATCCAGCAACCCCTTTGATGCACGCGACATTTCTACCTATGCAGACGATGGCGAATATCGCTTCACCAAGGGGCAAATCAATCTCAAGCGCCGCTGGGTGATGCATCTTGAGGATATCACGGCACTTCATGAGGCGATCGAAAATTTTTACCCATCGAATTTCAGTCTTTGGTTAGCGCAACAACGTGGCACCTTAGAGGTGCAAACTTTGCGCGATAAGCTGAATCGCCAGACGGGAATGTATCGCTTCGCCCGCAGCATCAGTAATGAAGGGGCACAGAGATTGGTGCAACGAGTCTGCGGCCCAGCCCATCAATGTGCGAAGAAAATCCTCTGGCAAATTGATGCTGACACCCCGCTCGAAGACAGTGAAGCGTCTCGTTTCAATGGCATCGGCAGCGGCCTCGCCGAACCGCATGCAATCCCTCTGCTATGCCGCGAAGCATGCAATCATTTCGTCGCCGAGTGCAGGAAGGAATCGAAAAAGGAATTCGAAGCCAAAGCTCAGCCATGAACCCGCGGGCACGCAAGGCCTTATTTGGCGGCACTTTTGATCCCGTTCACGAGGGGCATCTGCACATTGCTCGCATGGCACGCGAGCAAATGTCCCTCGACAGCGTGATTTTCCTGCCTTGCTCAATTTCTCCACACAAGATTTCAGCCAGCAGTGCATCGATCATTGAGAGACTCAACATGCTTGAGTTGGCAACTCGGGATATCGACGGCATGCAGGTCAGTGACTTCGATGCCGCGCAAGCAGCTCCCGCCTATAGCTACCGTACCGCCGAGCACTTTACTGCGCTCGAACCAGACACCGAATGGTTTTGGATTATGGGCTATGATCAATGGGAAGCACTACCTCGATGGAAGAACCCAGAAATCCTTGCAAAACTTCTAACTTTCCTGGTTTTTACCCGTGATCAAGATCCTCTTCCACGAGAGGGATATCGGATGATCGCGCTGCAAGGCACACACCCCGCCTCCTCCAGCGCGCTACGCGATTACCAAGGACCTGACCATCTGCGTGCTGATTGGTTGCATCCGAGTGTCCTCACATGGATCGAGCAACAGGGAAAATATCGCTAGACATTTTCCCTGCAGAAAAAAATCAACGCAGAGCATCAATCATTTCACCGAGTTGGGCCAGCTTGCCTTTCCACTCTTCCAGTCGCGCTTTTTCTTGCTCTACGACTTCCGCTGGGGCGCGATCAACAAAACTCGCATTGCTGAGTTTGGCCTCGCATTTCACCACCTCCTTGCTGAGTTTTTCGATTTCTTTGCTGAGCCTGATGCGCTCTGCTTCGACATCGATCAAACCCTCGAGCGGCAAATACACTTCACCCACCGGGGTGATGGCCGCGGGTGTACCTTTCGGGGCCTCATAGGCATCGTCGATGCGGATTTCGGTAGCTCCTGCTAACAAGGCAAGCACATCAGCTTCATCATTGAGCCACGCTGCGGCAGACTTAACGATGAATGTTACATCGCGGCGAGTCGCCACATTGTATTCAGCCTTCAAATTGCGCATGCGTCCCGTAGCCTCATAGACAGCCGCTGTTTTTTGACTGGCAGAACCAGCATCGTAGCCGTGCAGCAGTGGGAGTGCAGGTAGTTGCTGATTCATCAGGAATTCCCCTTCAGCTACATAGCCCATACGCGCCGATAGTTCCTCGGTGACGTGCGGCATGTAAGGGTGAAGCAATTGCAAAAAGCGACTCATTACGGCATCGAATACCGCCAATGTGCGATCGCGCTCTGCGGCAGTGGCATGACTGCGCAGGTCACCTTTTACCGCTTCCAAGAACCAATCGCAGAACTCACTCCACAAGAACTCGTGCATTTTCTGCGCGATTTCACCGAAGCGGTATTCGCCATACGATTCCTCGATCTGCACGGTGAGTGCATCGTATTTCGCCATGATGTCAATGTGATAGGGGCGCAACGAATCCAGAGATGGCAAAGCCAAAGCCCGACCATCGCTCGCCATTTGGCGGAAACGACAAGCGTTGTAGATTTTGTTCGCAAAATTCCGACCTTCCTCGACCTGTGATTCATCAAAGCGCACATCGCTGCCCACTGGAGCTATGCGCAGCAATCCGAAGCGTAATCCATCAGCACCAAATTGATCCATCAAATCAAGTGGATCAGGTGAGTTGCCGAGCTGTTTGCTCATCTTGCGACCTTGCTTGTCACGTATGATCGAGGTGAAATAGACATTGCGGAATGGTAGTTCGTCCATGAACTCATAACCTGCCATGATCATGCGCGCGACCCAGAAAAAGATGATGTCTGGTCCGGTGACAAGATCGTTTGTAGGATAGAACTTTTTCTGCGTCTCGTCATCCATTGTCGCGAAGGGCCAGAGCCATGAGCTGAACCAAGTATCCATGCTGTCTTCGTCTTGAACCCAGTTTTCCGGATCGGATGGTGGCTCAGTTCCGACGTGGATGTCACCCTTGGTGCGATCGGACAAATCGAGAGTTTCCGCACTTTGTAAGGCCTCAGATTTTTCTTTGCGATACCAAACGGGGATGCGATGCCCCCACCAAAGTTGGCGGCTGATGCACCAATCTTGAAGATTTTCCATCCAGTGAGCAAAAGTCTTGCGCCAGCGATCAGGACGGAAGGCAATCTCTCCACTCTCCACCGCTGCGGCCGTGCGCTCTACCGACGGGTAGCGGAGGAACCATTGAAGCGAAAGGCGCGGCTCGATCGGCACGTCCGCACGCTCACTGAAGCCGACGTTGTTGGTGTAGTCTTCTTCCTTCACCAGAGCGCCCATTTCTTCGAGCATTTTTGCAGCGAGTTTGCGGGCCTTAAAGCGATCAACGCCATCCAACTCCGGACAATCGGGGCAATTGATGCGACCATCTGGATGCAAAACATCGATGATAGGTAAGTCGTGACGTTGACCGATTTCGAAGTCCACACGATCATGCGCAGGGGTCACTTTAAGCGCCCCCGTGCCAAATTCTTTATCCACAGCATCATCAGCAATGATCGGAATGGCCAAACGCGGAAATGGTCTCCACACATGCTTGCCGATCAAATCCTGATGTCGTTCATCGAGCGGATTTACCGCAACCGCCGTATCGCCCATCAGCGTCTCGGGGCGCGTGGTAGATATCTCCAAAAAGCGTCCAGGCTCTTCCACTACCTCATAACGCATGGTGTAAAACTTCCCACTCTGCAGCTTAGGTATGACCTCTTCATCACTCAGAGCTGTGAGAGATACGGGGCACCAATTGACCATCCGCAGACCACGATAAATCAGCCCTTTTTCGAACAACTTCACAAATACCTGCTGCACCTCACGGGTGTACTCGGCATCCATGGTAAAACGCTCACGCCCCCAATCGCACGAACAACCCAGACGTTTCAGTTGCGAAATGATGATGCCGCCATATTGATCCTTCCACTGCCACACACGCTTGAGAAATTCCTCGCGCCCGAGATCTCGGCGAGATTTGCCCTCTTCCTTGCGAATCAGTTGCTCCACCTTGGTTTGCGTCGCAATCCCAGCATGATCAGTGCCTGGTAACCACAATACCTCGAAACCTTTTTGCCGCGCGCGGCGCGCCAAAATATCCTGCAACGCATTGTTCAAGACATGTCCCAGATGTAAAATCCCCGTAACGTTAGGCGGAGGAATTACGATCGAGTAGCCGGGCTTCACGGAACGCGGATCCGCTTCAAAACAACGGCCTTCGATCCATGCTTCATACCATTTGGCTTCCACATCCTTCGGTTCGTATCCTTTCGGTAATTCTGACATCGCTCGGCACGATTGCCACAGCCAGCGAATCTTGTAAAGAAAAGCATGAACATCTCGGAGAATTTCGCACAACTTCCCAAACCTCGATTTCGGAATCACCCCATCATTTTGTCACGCCCCTGCGACAGCATACGATCAACTCCATAGCCGATTCGCCTCATTTCCGAACCATTTTCGTCAATCTTACAAAAAAATGAAAAAATTACTTGCTCTGGGCGCGATAATTGCTTCACTTGATTTGCCTCATTCAACAATCTAATTCTAGATCCCCCTTTTACCAATTTTCCTCATTCCTCTCTTTAGCCTTAGCTCCTCCCTTACGTCATGCTAAACAAAACATTTTCTACACGTACGCAAATCCTTACTCCAGCTTCTGCTGAATTTTCACTCGTCTCACGCCGCAAAGCCTTGGGGATCATTGGCACAGTAGGTGCCGCTATCCTTGCTGGTTCGCAATCCGCTTCCGCGATCTTTTTGAGAAAGCCCGCCAGCTCTTTATTGGATTACGATGAACTCCCCGCTGTTTGGGTTGAAAGACAAGGTCGCAACCTCAATGGATATGCCGACTACATCGCAAACTTGAAGTTGGAAAAAATTTCAGTGCAGCAGGTGATCTCCGCTCACGCTAAGCAGAGAGGCACACTCTGGAATTCTCTTCCACCACAGGACTTGTGGAAAAACATCGGCACGACATTGAAGGTAATTGATTACATTTCGAAGAGTATTAACGTGCCAGTTCGTGAACTCGTGTCGGTATACCGAGCTCCTGCCTACAACGCTCGCTGCGCTGGAGCAAAACGCGCCTCTTGGCACCAGACAAATTTTGCTTGTGATGTCACCTTCCACACCAATGCCGCAACCATTACGCGCACCGCTCGCAGCTTACGCGATCGTGGCCTATTCCGTGGCGGAGTCGGCGGCTATTATGGATTCACTCACATTGACACACGCGGTCAAAATGTCGATTGGTGATCGACCTCCGCTCCCTGAAGCGCTTACCATTTTTCTAACAATCCCATTCCTCTATCGAGTGGGATTTTTTTTTGCCTCTAATTCACCTGTTGACTCGACAAAGCAGGAGCTGTGAGCAAAACTCCATCTCAGCAACGAATGTTTCGCATTTCTGATCGGTATCTGTTTTTTCAAGTTCTCCGAGCTACGGTCTATGCCGTAGCAGCCCTGAGCTTATTCATAGTGCTAGGTCAGATTTTTCAAGAAATTCGCCCTCTACTCGTCGAAAATCGAGTGCCCTTACCCTTAGTAGGGAAATTTGTGCTCAATGTTTTTCCGAAGTCGCTGATGTTCACCATACCTTGGGGCTTCATGGCAGCAGTGATGCTCGTTTTCGGCAGGCTATCCGCAGAAAATGAACTGAACGCATTGCAGCTCGCAGGCCTTAGCTTACCACGCGTAGCCCTTCCCGTCATTATACTAGGCGCCTTACTCTCTTCAATTTGCTTGTGGATCAATACCTCGATCGTGCCACAAGCCAACGCTCGGATCGACAATGTCGTCTACGATGCCGTGGAGCGTAATCCCAAGGACTTGATCAAGCCCGGTATGATCACCTCTCAAATCGAAAATCTTCGCATTTTTGTTCAGAACAAGGATGAGAAAAAACTTCAAAGTCTACATATTTATCGCTTGCCCGATCCGAAAAAAAAGACCGAAAATCCAAGCTATGAATATGTTTACGCTGAAGATGCTGGTCTAGGAGTAGATCCGCTCAAAAAACAAATCAAGCTGACGATGAATTCGGCCTACATCGAAAGCACTGGCAAAAATCAAGAATTACAAATTATTCTCGCTTCCGCCGCTCCGTGGAAATACGATCTGCTTCGCGAAAAAAAATTCCGTGCGAGTAGCATGACAGAGCGAGAAATTCGCCACTACCTCAACAATCCTCCGCCCGGATTAAAACCGAAGAATATTGCAAAGTTCCACTCCTCCATCATTCAGCGTTACACCTTCGCGATGGCAACGTTTTGTTTCGCCTTCATTGCCATTCCGCTGAGCCTCACTCGCCGCAGACAGGACTCGACAACAGGCATCATTCTTGCACTTTTGTTAGGTGCTGGATATTTCATTTTTACTTTGGTAGCTCAAAAATCAGGCGATGCTGATAAAGCTATGATCATCTTATGGTCGCCGAATTTCCTCTGCATTCTTGTTGGCATCTACCTATTCCATCGCGTCCGATTCCGCTAAACCATCCCCATGCTAACACGACATCCAGTCAGCCGAGTGCTTCAAGGTGTTCGCTCGTTCTTCACGGGCGAAGCCCTTGAGATGGCTCCCTGGATTGGTCCGCTGCGGCGTTACGATTTACTTAAGTTGCAAGCAGATGCACGCGCAGCTCTGAACGTCACGGTTTTAGCGATACCTCAAGGTATCGCCTACGCTGCGATTGCAGAGCTACCAATCGTCTATGGCATCGTATGCTCCGCTGTGGCAGCTATCGTCGCACCGCTCTTCGCGGGTTCACGCCACACCATTCTCGGCCCGACCAATGCAACGGCCTTCATGCTATTCTCATTCTTCGCGGCCTCTCCAGCCTTGCGCGAGCGCGAGGTGGAATTGATTCCGCTTGTAGTCATGATGGTCGGAATTTTTTGCTTACTCGGAGCCTTATTGCGCGTCGCCGATTTGCTGCAATACATTTCTCGATCCGTACTCGTCGGTTACATTGCGGGTGCCGCAGTTTTGATCATCGCCAATCAATCAAAACATGTGATCGGCGTAGAATTTGATAGCGAAAACACTCGCACCTTCATCGGCCAACTCAGTGAGCTCTTCAAAAACATTCACCGTTCTCATTGGTCCTCGGTCGTCACCGCACTCACAACTCTACTGGGTTATCTCGCGCTGATGCGCTGGAAACCACGCTGGCCGAACTTTGCGATCATGCTTCTCATTTCCTCAGCGATTTGGGGATCACTCGCATTTCATAACATTGGTGCGTTTTCGCAGGTCGAGTGCTTTACTACCTTCCAACTCCAAGACCTCGCACCGAGCTTGCCCCATCTCAATCGAACGGGGATTTTCGATGACATCAGCGCGCTCATCGGCCTTGCTTTTGCGCTAGCCTTCCTCGCCTCACTGGAAAATACAGTGATGGCAAAAACTCTCGCCTCACGAACCGGTGAAGCACCTCAAGTTAACCAAGATATGTTCGCCGTGGGCATGGCTAATGTCGCCAGTTCACTGGTCGGTGGAATGCCAGCCTCAGGTTCGCTCACTCGCTCAGCACTCAATGAATCCTCCGGCGCACGCACTCGATTTTCCTCACTCCTCTGCGGCGTTTATACCTTAGTTGCAGCCATTGCTATCGCGCTATCACCTGCATGGGGCGTGCCTCTAATCGACTTCGTGCCAAAGGCCGCCCTCGCCGCTCTTATCATTGGCCTCGCTTTCTCTCTGTTCAATCTGCGCAATATTCGCGTTTGCTTGCGCTCCACACCTGACGATGCGGCAGTGCTTATTGCAACCTTCGCATCATCACTCATCGCGCCGCTCGACACGGCGATTTTCCTCGGTGTGGCTGTATCCATTGCACTCTTTTTGCGCCGCGCAAGCAGACCCCATCTTGTCGAATACAACGCCTCAGATTCTGGTGATCTCAGCGAAATTCACGGCGTGAAAGACCGCAATAACCCCTCCATTTCCCTCGTCCATGTGGAAGGTGATCTATTCTTCGGCGCGACTGAAATTTTCCGCTCGCAAATCCAGCGCATCACCTCTGATTCATCGCTAAAAGTCATTATCCTGAGACTCAAAAACGCGCGACATCTCGATGCCACATCCGTGATGGCCCTCCAAGAGTTGGTCTCCTTCGTTCGATCACAACAACGGCATCTGCTCATTTCGGGTTGTCCAAGATCAGTGTATCGGGTCCTAAAAAACTCGGGCGTGCTTGCCATCTTGCAAAGTGATTGTGATCGTAGCAAAGGTGAGTCCAACGTATTTCCTGAGAGCCCAAACAATCCAAACCTATCGACACGCGGAGCCCTCAAGCGCGCGCAACAATTGTTAGGCACCAAAACCGCAGAAGTTGTGATTTTTGTGGATCAGAAAAAAATCTCAAACTAATTGCGCAACCTTTCTGACACAGCGGAGTTTGATCATGTAGAAAGCATTCAAACGCTCTCTAAAACAAAATAACATCACAACTCCATGAAACACGTATATAACATCATCATTGCCTCCGCCCTGATCGCTGCTGCCCAGGCCCAAGCCCCCGAAGGTAAGCCAGAGCGTAAAGGCCCTCCAGGTGGGCCTCCCGCTGAAATCATCGCCAAGTTCGACAAAGACGGCGACGGTAAACTTAACGACGAAGAACGCGCCGCTGCTCGTGCTGAATTCGAAGCCAAGCGCAAAGAAGCCCAGGCCAAGTTCGACACCGATGGTGACGGCAAGCTCAGCGAAGATGAGCGCAAAGCCATGCAAGAAGCTCGCAAAAAAGAAATGCTCGAAAAATTCGACAAAGACGGCGATGGCAAACTGAGCGAAGAAGAACGCAAAGCAGCTGGACCACAACGCGGCGGACCAGGTCGTCCAGGCGGACCTAAAGGCGGCGGCAAAGGTGGTCGCCCTCCTGGGAAATAAGCGATTTTTTTTGCTAACACCACGCTCTATACCCAGCCCGCTGTCATCAAGCAGCGGGCTTTTTCGTTTTCATTCCATCATTTGCTTGCCAAGCCTGCGCTCCCACCGTTAGCTCAGCTCTCATGAATTGGAACATCAACGGCTGCACGCTTGACCTAGCTGAGTGCGGCATGATCATGGGCATTCTCAATACCACGCCCGATTCTTTTTCTGATGGCGGCACTCATGCAACGCGTGAACTCGCCTTACAACACGCATTACAAATGATCGAGGAAGGTGCAGAAATCATCGACATTGGCGGTGAGTCCACACGCCCCGGCGCTCCCGAGGTTTCGGCTGAAGAGGAAATCCAACGTGTCATTCCAGTCATCGAATCCCTTCGCCAAAATTGGAGTGGCCTGATCTCCATCGATACATCCAAAGCCATCGTCGCCCGAGAAGCTTTATTGGCTGGAGCCAACATCATCAACGATGTCAGCGGCCTACGGCATGATCTAGCCATGCTTGATGTCTGTCGGGAATCCGATTGCGGGATTATCATCATGCACATGCTCGGCAATCCGCGCACCATGCAAGTCAATCCGCAATACGATGATGTCGTCACCAGCGTACGTGAGTTTTTTGAAGAACGCTACCAAACCCTAACGCAAGAAGGTATTTCAGCGGATCGTCTATGCTTCGATCCCGGTATCGGTTTTGGAAAGAGCGTCGAGCACAATTGGACTCTGATGGAAAATCTTCAGCGCCTAGTGGTCCATCATCGCCCAATTCTGTTAGGCGTATCCAAAAAATCTTTTATCGCAAAACGAACGGGCTCGGCAGGCATCGAGTCACGTTCTTGGTCAACGATTGCCCTAACAGCTTACGGTCGCGAACAAGGTGTCATGCTGCATCGTGTGCATGAGGTAAAAAGCAATCTTGATGCCTTGCGCATGTGTGAAGCGATACTTTCTGCACCTATGCGGACCTAGCCTGATGAGAAAAATCAATTCCCTCGTAACGCGATTGATTTAATCCAAGTAACGAAAGTATTCTGGCGAGTGAATGATTTCGTGGAAAAAGTGCAAGAAGTTTAACCTCACGAACAATCCATTTTTTTATTTACACGCAAATGACTCAACTGCGTTTGGGTAATCTATCATCATTTTCGAAATCACTCGAAATAACTAAGTGCGCACGAGAGGACTCGAACCTCCACATCGTTGCCAATACTAGTACCTGAAACTAGCGCGTCTACCAATTCCGCCACGTGCGCGTAACCTTGTTACGGGGCGAGAATGCAACATACTTTCCAGGATTTGACAACAACGATTTTTCAAATTGGAAAAAAATCTCATTGATTCTTCCTCTGGTTACGCTCCAATCAATGCATGCGCAAAACGATCCCGCTCCTTGTGCTACTTTCTGTAGCAGCTGTCGCCTTTTTTTATTGGGGCAGAAACCAAAACAAAGACCAAGGCTCTAAGCCAACCATCAAGGAAGATGCCACCGTTGCCATCGCCCCCTCTAAGCCTTGGCCTCACTCCAGTTCCGACATCGCAACCGATTCCAAGACCACCTTTGGTGCCCTGCCCAATGGCATGCGCTACATGATCTACCCGAACAGCGAACCACCTCAACGCGTCTCCGTGCGCATGCACATCGCCGCTGGCTCTCTCATGGAGGCAGATGACCAACGCGGCGTGGCCCATTTCTTGGAGCATATGGTCTTCAATGGTTCCAAAAATTTCACCCCCGATGAACTCGTGCCGCGCATGCAACGCCTCGGCATCGGCTTCGGAGCTCACGTCAATGCTTACACCTCTTTTGACGAGACCGTTTACATGCTCGATCTACCCGATCTCTCCGAAGAAACCGTGAAGCTCGCCTACACAGTCATGCGCGATTTCGCCGATGGAGCCCTTCTCAAACCAGAAGAAATCGACAAAGAACGCGGCGTCATTCTCTCAGAAAAAATCAGCCGTGATTCCGTGAACTACCGCATGATGCAGAAGCAATTCAGCCAACTTCTTCCTCAATCTCTCCTCCCCAACCGCTTTCCGATTGGCACGGAAGAAGTGATCAGCACGGCTCCTCGTGATCGTTTCGTCGACTTTTACAGCAGATACTACACACCTCAACGCATGACATTCATCGTCGTTGGCGATATCGACCCGAAGGTTACCGAGGATATGATCAAACAGACCTTTGGTGACATGAAAAACCCCGCAAGCCCGGGCGAAAATCCCGATCTCGGAAAAATCGAAGCACCTCAAGGCATTCAAGCTGCTCTTTTTACCGATAAAGAATTGTCCAGCACCGATATCTCGCTGCTCTCGATCAAGCCCTACACGGTGCTTCCTGACACCTCAGAGGTCCGTGCTTCACGCATGCCACTTAGCGTAGCTCACTCGATTCTCAACCGCCGATTCCAACGCATCAGCAAACAGGAAAATACCAGCATCCTCTCTGGCAGCGCCTCACGCAGTCCGATGTTTCAATTTGTCGACATGGGCAGCATCGACATCACCGCCAAAGACGACAACTGGAAAGACGCCGTAAAAGTGTTAGAACAAGAGTTTCGCCGAGCACTCGAATTCGGTTTTACAGAAGATGAGCTCAAGGAGGCTAAAGCGAACATTCTTAATGCTTACGAGCAACAACTCAAAGCTGCTGCAACCCGTAAATCCGATGCCCTAGCAACCGCACTCGCGCAGTCGATCAACGATGGCTCGGTATTCTCCTCTCCGCAAACCGATCTCGATCTCACGAAAAAAGCACTCGATGCCATCGATGCTACCATATGCCAAAAAGCATTCCAAGAATTCTGGCAAGCTGACGGTTATCATCTCATCCTCAGCACCAAAGAAGCTCCGGAATCAAGCAAAGATGAACTCGCCGCACTTTATGCAGAATCCGCAAAAACAGCTGTCACAGCCCCAGAACAACGAGTTAGTCAGACTTTTGGCTACACAGAATTCGGCCCTGAGGGTAGCGTCGTGAAACGCAATGATGTTACCGATCTCGAAATCTCCCAGTTCGAACTAAGCAATGGCATTCGCGTGAACTTGAAACGTACCGATTTCACCAAAAACGCCATCAGTATGATTGCGCGATTTGGCAATGGACAGCTCACCATGCCCAAGGACAAACCCGGTCTCAATCTTCTTGCCAATGCTCTCTACAATGCAGGGGGTCTCGGCAAGCATAGCACCGATGAATTGCAACAAATCCTTGCAGGTAAAAACGTTGATGTCACCCTCGGTATCGGTGAAGATGCCTTCACTCTCTCAGGAAAAACCACGCCAGATGATTTGGAACTCCAATTGCAGCTCTTCTGTGCATCACTCCTTGATCCGGGATATCGCGATGAAGCGCTGCGCCAGTTCAAGGCCGCGTTGCCGATGATCGATCAACAGCTCAAGCACTCACAAGCAGGTCCGCAAACCCAGATTGAGGCATGGCTCCACGGCAATGACGCGCGATACATGATGCCACCCACATCCGTGCTAGCAAAGTACACCGTCGAAGATGTCAAGCAATGGCTCACACCAGCACTCACCACCGCCCCGATTGAACTCAGCATCGTCGGTGATTTCACTGAGGAAAGCCTCCTTCCTCTGTTACTCAAAACCGTTGGCGCATTGCCCAAGCGCATTGCAGATACCACCGACCTCAGCTCCCTTCGCCAAGTAAAAACTCCTGAAGCTCCAGCGCGTCGCGATGAATCATATGACAGTAAAGTCGCCCAAGCCGTCGCCATGATCAACTGGAAAACACAAGGCCTACGCGATCAAACCAAAGAAAGTCGCCGTCTCAATGTGCTTTCCGAAATTTTGAGTGATCGCCTGCGAGAAGAAATCCGCGAAAAACTCGGAGCCTCCTACAGCCCGAATGCTGGCGTGGATGGCTCCGATGCCCTTGAAAAATATGGCTTCATCTCCGCTATGTCGATTGGCAAGCCCGAAGATCTCGAAAATCTATTAGATGTAATTCTCAACATCGGTGATGAACTCGCCGCAAAAGGGGCAACGGCCGATGAACTCGACCGAGCACTCAAGCCCACACTTGCTGCCATGGACAAAACCTTGCGCGACAACAGCTACTGGCTTAGTACCGTGATGATGCGAAGCCAGGAAAAACCAGAAATACTTGACCTTGCCCGCAATCGCAAAACTGATTATGAAAGCATCAGCCTCGATGAAATCAACGCCCTCGCGAAGCAATACTTAGGAAAAGACAACGCGCTGAAAATTACCATTCAGTCCAAAGCTGAAAAATAGGCACCAATGCCGATCTGAATCGGTCTAGTGTTCAAAAAATACAACACCTAGTGCTACAGCCGAAAAGCCATGCACTGGGGGTTTTTGTATCAGAGAGAGGATGATTCTGTCGAAAAAACGGCTGATATCTGCGGACTTGATCTCAAAGGTTACATCCATTGTATATTGGTCTTTTTGCATGGTTATGGAATCATGTAGCGATCATACGGTTGGCTTCTAACAATCGTTTGCAGATGGATGAGGCTGTTTATTGATCAAACGTGATGCCTGAAACTAGCAGACCGCCAAGATGAGACAAGAATACTTGTTTCACCATGATTCTCAAAAACACTTGTTGCCCATAACTCCTTTGAGCATATCTTCGAAACCGATTTCGCCCAACATTCTCGATTTTAACAATCGTGAAACAAAGGAGTTTAGCCCGACGGACGAGATCAGCATTCACTTACCGTGAACTTAGAATTCACCCATTTTCGCGCAAAGGTCGCTCGATGAATGCTTGTCATCCTCATGTTTCTTGCCTAAGCTTTGCCCGTTCATGCGTGTTTTCACTATTCTCTTTCGCAAAGAATTGCGTAGCTTCTTGCTCAATCCACTTGGATGGATTGTGATTGCTTTTGTCATCATCATGCACGGCGTCTCGCTATCAACAGCCATGAAGGCCTTTAGCGATACGCCGATGAGCACCAGCTTGGTCTATTTTTCCATGCACACCCCTGTGTTTTGGTTCTACTTCTTGTTCATTTTCCCGCTGCTGACGATGAAGCTTTTTGCCGATGAACAACGCTCCGGAACTCTGGAAACATTGCTCACCGCCCCAGTGAAAACGTGGCAAGTAGTTCTATCAAAATATTTCGCCGCCCTCGCATTCTATTGCCTGCTGTGGATTCCCAGCTTTTTCCAGTTCCAGGTTTACCCATGGGTCACGGGGCTACCGCCCGCATGGAATAATGGTTCGCTCGTTGGCACATACTCGATCCTATTCTTGATGGGCGCTTTTTTTCTCTCCATCGGTTGCTTTGCCTCATCGCTGACCTCCAATTCGATCGTAGCAGCGATCGTTACACTTGGGCTGCTTGTCTTGCACTATTTTCTCGGGTTTGTGACAACCATCTGGGGTGAAAGCTTCGCCGGAGCCACTCTGTTTCAGTATATTTCCTCGCGCCAACACATGCACTACTTTTGCAGTGGACTGATGGACACACGAGTGGTGATTTTCTACCTCTCGCTCTCAATCTTTACCCTAGCACTGACATTTCATGTGCTCGATTTCCGCCGTTGGCGCCGATAGTATCTTTCCTTTCGCTCCCATATTTTTCTCATGTCAGACGACTCTGCCACTACTCCCACCAATACCAAAGCTCGACCGATGAATCGCTGGAACATCGGCACGCTTTCTGTGCTGCAAATTTCCTCACTCCTGATCATAGCGATCCTCGCCAACTTTTTGGGATCGCGTTACTTTTCTCGCTCAGATTTGAGCCGTGGTGAATATTACACGCTCTCGAGCTGGACGACAGGCTTGCTGCAATCCGCCCAAGTTCAGGAACGCAAAACTCCTGTAAAAATGATCGTTGCCTTCCGTCGATCGACCGCCATGACCGAGCGAGTGCGTGTTCTCGCCGATGAATATGCTCGTGTCTCCGGTAATAAGATTGTGATCGAGCGCTTCGATCCCGTGCGTGATGTGGACCGAGCCATGCAAGTCGCGGAAACATACAATCTCGCGGCGAATTCGGGAGTCATCAATCGAGATGACATCGTGATTATCGATGCCCGTGACGATACATCCGCTCAGGCAACGCAAGAAGACTCAGCAAAAATCCGCTTCGTGACCCAAGAACACATGTTGCTCTACGAGACCAATGATGGCAAGTCAGCGCGCAGACTTAGCTCATTCCAAGGTGAGGATGCGCTCACTACGGGACTTCTCTCCGCCATCGAGGGGAAACCACGGATCGTCTATTTCCTTGCCGATAAGAGCGATTTCCAGACCGAACTAGAGGGTGGAGCTTGGTCAGTAATGCGTGATTCCTTGCTATCACAAAACATCCTCCCCGTGCCGGTAAAAATGAGTGAACTCGGTGAAATCCCCGAAAATGCCGCGGGCGTCATCATCGCCGCCCCCCGTTACGACTTTACGAAATCAGAAATGGCGTCGTTGGTAAAATACTGGAACCGTCCTGCCAGCAACATCATGGTTCTGTTGCGCGCCCAGCAAACTCCCGATCAACTTCGTTCTTTTTTGCGAGATCATGGCGTGACTCCGCGACGGGATCAGATCGTGACCACGGCGGGAAAAAATGCCGTATTTCAAGTCGAAGCATCGTTCGTGCCGGGCTTCGAATACACGCGAGATTTCTGGAACAAAAGCACCAGTTTTGATGGCGTCAGCTCATCCTTAGAAGTACGTGAAGGTGCTGAGGATCTGATCAATCGACGCATTTCTCCCATCAAGTTGCTGGAATCAGCGCCTAAGTATTGGGGCGAGACTGGCAAAACTGTCACTACGCCGAGCTTCAGCGATGTCGAGGACATCCGTGGCCCACTCGCACTTGCAGCAGCTGTTATCCGCGGTGCCGCGTCCGACGACCGCTTCGCCGCCAAGGCCTCTCGGATGGTCGTGATTTCGAATGCCAGTTTTCTCGAACCGAATTCCTTGCGCAATGAAAACATCGATTTCTTCAACGCCACGGCCAATTGGTTAGTCGGTCGCGAAGAAATGTCTGGCACGGGACCACGCACCATCGGCACTTACAAATTGCCCCTACTCTCCTCGCAAGCCTCGTTCATCAATCGCGTAAACTTGTTTTTCCTGCCTGCCGCAGCATTGCTGATCGGCTTGTTCGTCTGGAATGCACGTCGCGCCTGACCTAACAGATTCTTTTCCCTGTGAGATCACTTTTTTCCACACTGTTCCAGTTATTCATCGCCATCATCATGTTGGTGCTCGCTGGGATATTGCTTTCCCGTGGCAATCTGCACCAAATTTTTGGCGTGCCACCGACACCACAAGGAGAGCGACTTTACACCGACTTCACACCTAGTGACATTACCCAAATCAGCCTCAACACCAATGGCGTGACAGCGAGGTTTTCGCGCGCATCGGGTGTCTGGATGATGACCGAGCCAGCCAAAGATCGCATGGATCCTCGCTGGGCGAAAACCCTGATTGATTTCACGTTAGCCACCCGTGCAGCCGATGTCATCCCGAATGAAAAAATCGATGAAACACAAGCTGGTCTCAAGGATGGCATGGTTTACGTTCGCCTCGCTGATAAAGAAGGAAAAGCTCGGGCCAAGTATGTGATTGGCCGACGCACCGCATGGTTCACGACGGATGCTGAGACCGAAGAGCTCGTGCCGACAGTGTTTCTTCAACCACGTGATCGCAGCCGCAAATCTCACATCTATGCCTGCACCGGCGACATCCGCCCGATCTTTAAAGAAGGGTTGCGCTACTTCCGCGATCATCAACCATTTTTGTTTGCCCCATCGCAGTTGCAAAAAATCCACATCAAATCTGCCTCTTCCGAGTTCATGCTAGAGACGGCCGCTCCCGGGCAGGCCTGGCGCATCACCAAACCGCAAAAACTGGCAACGGAGACAGAAGCCGTGAAAAATTTGATCGAAAAAGGTCTTTTCTCGCTGCGTGCGCTACGCGTATTGGATAAAGAAAAAGTCACACTGCCAAGCATCGAGGATGATATGT
>Ga0208597_1000240_pt1 | contig 21331 bp, 15 predicted proteins | sample LakMenEpi05May12_FD_150673 | JGI IMG/M metagenome (GOLD analysis project Ga0208597, IMG submission 150673) | Freshwater microbial communities from Lake Mendota, WI - 05MAY2012 deep hole epilimnion (SPAdes) | ecosystem: Environmental > Aquatic > Freshwater > Lake > Epilimnion/Euphotic zone ...
CCATCGCCGGCGCGGCCATCCTCGCCCGCGGTGAAGCCGGCATGGCCGCCTCCTGCGTCGCCGGCCGCGACCAGGCCCGCCGCGCCGCCGCCAAGCTGCACAACATCCCCGGCCTCAAGGTCTGCTACGCCGACCAGGCTTTCTGGAACGAGTTCAGCCTGATGCTGCCCGAACCCGCCGCCGCCGTCATCGCCAAGGGCCGCGCCGCCGGCCTGCACGTGGGCGTCGACATCACCGGCCGCACGCCCTGCCACTGCTCGCTGCTCAAGATCTCCTTCAGCGACCTCCAGACCGCCGCCGACACCGATAAACTCGTCGCCTTCTTCGAAGGCCTCTACGGCAAGTCCGCCGGCACGAAGGCCCTCGCCGAAGTCCCCGCCGCCCTGCTCCGCCAAGGCGCCGTCGGTCTGCCCTCCTTCCCGCTCTCCGAACTCAAGGCCTACTACTCGAAGCTCGGTGAACTCAACGTCTCGCCCGACACCGGTTGCTTCCCGCTCGGTTCGTGCACGATGAAGTATAACCCGCACATCAACGACTGGGCCGCGGGCCTGCCGGGCTTCACCGGCCTGCACCCGCAGGCTCCGGCCGAGGACGCGCAGGGATCGCTCGAGCTCCTCTGGCAGATCCAGGAATGGCTGCGCAAGATCACCGGCCTCGCCGGCCTGACCACCCAGCCCGTCGCCGGCGCCCAGGGTGAACTCGTCGGACTCAAACTCTTCCAGGCCTACCACCGCCACCACGGCCAGCACCGTGACATCATCCTCATCCCGACGACCGCCCACGGCACGAACTTCGCCACGGCCACCACCGCCGGCTACGCCACCAAGCGCAACCCCGATGGCTCGCCTTCGGGCATCGTGCTCCTGAAGTCCGCCCCCGACGGCCGCGTCGACCAGACCGACTTCGCCGCGAAGATCGCTGAGTTCGGACCGCGGATCGCGGGCATGATGGTGACCAACCCGAACACCTCGGGCGTCTTCGAGACCGACTTCCAGAAGATGGCGGCGGAGATCCACCGCATCGGCGGCCTCGTCTACATGGACGGCGCCAACATGAACGCCATCGCCGGCTGGGTGAACCTCGGCGCCCTCGGCGTCGACGCGGTCCATAACAACCTGCACAAGACCTGGACCGTCCCGCACGGCGGCGGCGGCCCCGGCGACGGCATCGTGGCCGTCTCCGAACGTCTCGTCGACTTCCTCCCCGGCTTCCAGATCGAGAAGCACGGCGACACCTACGTGGCCGTGAAGCCGAAGCACAGCATCGGCTCCTTCCACCGCCACTGGGGCAACTTCGCCCACAAGGTGCGCGTCTACACCTACCTGCAGCGCCTCGGCAAGGAAGGCGTCCGCCGCATGGCCGCGATGTCCGTCCTCTCCAGCCGCTACCTGTTCTCCAAACTGGGCAAGTCCTTCCCGTCGCTCCCCGCGGCGGCCGACGGCGTGCCGCGCATGCATGAGTTCATCCTCACGCTCACCGAAGAGGACTTCAAGCGCATCGAAGCCGCCGGCATCCCGCGCGCGGGCATCATCGCCCGCGTCGGTAAGCTCTTCCTCGACTTCGGCTTCCACGCCCCGACCGTCGCTTTCCCCGAGGTCTTCGGCCTGATGATCGAGCCGACCGAGTCCTACACGAAGACCGAGCTGGACCGTTTCGCCGAAGTCGTGCTGGCCATCGGCGAGCTCATCCGCACGAACCCGGAAGTCCTCAAGTCGACCCCGCGCTTCACGCCGGTGGATCGAGTCGACGAAGTCGCCGCGAACCGTAACCTCGTCCTCAGCGAACACCTCACGGCCCTCCCGCTGATCAACGAGAACCGTCTCTCGCCCGTCCTGCTCAACGCGATGCCCGTCGCCGAGATCAAGCAGCGCGTGCTCGCGACGGTCTGATCAGGCCTTCAGCACATCGTAGGCATGTGGTCTGCCCGCTTCGCCCTTAATCCAAGATTTAGAAGTGCCCGGGGCTACTCGGCCTTGATGAATCGGCCCCGGGAAATCGCCGCGTAGGCTCCGCAGATAATCGCCGTCGCGCCGCAGATCCAGAAAACCTGACCCGAACTGACCTGGAAGACCTCCCGGGCGACCCATTGGACGCCGGCGGCGAATAGGATTCCGATGAAGCTCAGGCTGCTCACCGCACCCTGCACCGAGCCTTTGTCCTCAGGCGCGGGACGATGCTGGATGACGGAGACGATCGGGACGATGAACAAGCCGGCGGAGAAGCCCAAGGTGGCCATGCAGATGCCGAACGTGCCGGCCGTGACACCCTCTGTGCCCATTGGCACAGTGCTCAGGGCCAGACCGAGCGCGCCGATCGGCACGAGGCGATATTCGATGTGACCACGGGAAGCATAACCCGCGACGACGCTGCCGAGCCCGATGCCGAGCGCCAGCCAGACGTTCATCAGGCTGTTATCGGTGTCGCTGAGATTCAAGACGCCCCGCCCGAAGACCACCACGTTCATCATCACCAAGGCTGAGATGAAATAGAAGCCAGTGTTACCCCAGCACGCGCGCCAGAGGTCGCGATCCTGTTTGATGATCATCAGCTGTCGCCAGAGGTTGGTGACGGGATTAATACGGACGGGACAAGTCGGGTTGGCGGCAGGGACCGGCGTGATCTGCCGGCTGAGCAACCAGCCGAGGAAAGCGATTACCATCAAGATCGGACCGGCAATCCACTCGAGCCCCTTGGTCTCGTACCCCTTCAAGGCATCCGAGAAGAGCCCGGCAGCCACCGTGCCGAGGATGACCCCGAGGAAGGTCAGCAGGGCGAGGATACCGTTACCCCAAGACAGTTTCTCGTGGGGCAGGATTTCGGGCAAGATGCCGTATTTGGAGGGTGCGAAGATGGCGCTGTGGCAACCCATCAGGAAGACGGCCGCGAGATTAAGCACTACGTTTCCAGTCGCCAGAGCGAGCCCAGCGAAAGCCATGATGCCCATTTCCGCGACCTTCACATTGACCATCACGCGTTGCTTGCTGTTACGGTCCGCCAGCCAGCCCCCCAGCATCGCGAAGAGGATGAACGGCGCCGAGAAGACGGCCGTCACCAAGGAGACCATCCGATCTTGTGAGCCTCCCCCGGCGGAGGCGGCGGCACTGGTCATGAGGACTAGGATGATCAGCTGCTTGAGCGCATTGTCGCTGAAGGCATTCTGAAATTGCGTCCCCATCAGGCACCAGAAGCCACGTTGCCAGCCGGTTGCCGAGGAAACAGGGGGTGGGGCCATCCCCCATCTGACGCCCGGCAGAGTCTCTTTACAAACCTATTGGAGGCAGGGCGGCTTAATCGCCCAAGGCGGCGAACAGCTCTACCGCTGATTCGGCCTTATTAAGGATATACACGTGATAACCGGGGGCGCCGCGGGCGACCAGGCCTCTCGCCTGGCGGACCGCCCAGGATACGCCCACCTTGCGCTGGGCCTCTTCGTCCGGACCGCAGGCCTCGAGCTCGCGCACCAAGGCGTCCGGGATCCGGGCCTTGCAGAAGCCGCAGAAGTTCCGCGCCTGCTTCAAGGAAAGGACGGGCATGATGCCCGGCAGGATCGGCACGGACACTCCGGCCGCACGCGCGCGGTCGACGAAACGGAAGTAATCCTCGTTATCGAGAAAGAGCTGGGTGGTGACGAAATCCGCGCCCGCGGCGACCTTTCCGGCGAGGAAGCGGATATCACTCAGGTCGTCGACGGCGTCCGGGTGACGTTCCGGGAAACCGGCGACACCGACGGCGAAACGACCGGGCTGCTCAGCGGCAATCTGGCGGACGAGCCCCTGCGCATGCGCGAAGCCCTCCGGATGGGCGGTGAAGGTCGTCTGCCCCTTGGGCGGATCGCCACGCAGGGCGAGGATACCCGAAAAGCCAGCGCGGTCATATTGCTCGATGATCGCGGAGAGCTCTGCCTGGGAATGTCCGACGCAAGTGAGGTGGCCGATCAGCGGGATACCCATCTTCACGAGCTCCGCGCCGTAGGTGATTGTGGTGTCCCGGGAAGTGCCGCCGGCTCCATAGGTCAGGGAGGCGAAATCGATGCCGAGGGGCTTCAGGGTCGCCGCCACCTTAAGCATGCGCGCGCCGCCTTCCGCGTCCTTGGGCGGAAAGAACTCGACCGAGACCGTGGGTCGGGCGGGATGCCGGAGAGCGGCGATGAGCTGGGAGCGGGACATCTGAAGTATCTTCTTATCGAGATATGAAGATGTATGTCAAGACCGAGCGGTCATTCATCCCGCCCTTCCCTGCCGCCGTTGACGGGCAGTTCCCCCGGTAAAGCCACGTGGTAGGCCATGACCATCCAGCAGAGCATCAGGGGGTAGATCAGGACGATGAAGCCGAAGGTACCGAAGATTCCGAGCAGGACTCCGGCCTTCACGGACAGGACCTTCAGCGCTACCAGGAAAATGATGGGGATGATGACGAAGAGGATGGCAGCGACGTAGCCGATGGAGGTCGTACCGGAGTAGATCCCCGCCGAGCGGGCGAGGTCCATGCCACAGGAGCGGCAGGCCTTGCCCAGCCGGAACCAAGAGGCGAGGAGGCCGCGCTGACCGCAGTTCGGACAGTGGCACAGCAAGCCGCGGGCGATGATGTCGCCGCGGGTGACCTTGAGCTCGGGTTGGTCCATCCCACCAGCGTCCGCACGGGAAGCCCGATGACAAGCCCTGCCTTCTTATCGGCAGGGTCAGCACTGCGTGCTGACCCTACCAAGATACAAAACCCGAACTACACCTTCAGGAACAACTTCTGGCGCTTGAGGAACCAGAAGAGCGCCCACTTCACGGCGAAGATACCGGTGACCATGACCAGCGAGGCGACGGCCGGCGGGAAGGCGCGGGCGAGGCCACCGAAGAGCGCCTGCGCGGTGAAGTCGAAGCTGAAGAACTTAGACGACATGTAGATGAGCACGGAATTCATGCCGATGACGGCGAAGAAGGCTCCGAATCCGCGAGCCCAGCCACGGACGTCAATCGTCCAATAGAACAAGGCCAGCAGAAGACTGCCCCACCCGCAGGTCCACAGGACGAACGAGCTGGTCCAGAGGTTCTTGTTCAACGGGAAGACGAAGCTCCAGAGTCCGCCCACCGCCAGCAAGGCGAGGCCGGCGAGGGCCAGACCCGCGGCCTTACGGTCGCCGGACACCTCTTCCGCCGAGCGGCGCAGCCAGAGGCCGGCCAGGATGCCCAGCAAGGCGTTGCCAATGGCCGGAAGGACCGCGAGCAAGCCTTCAGGATCATGGATGCCCTTGTGGAGCTTGCCCGGCAGCAACAGTCGATCCACGTAACTGGCGAAGTTGCCTTCCATCGTCAGGTCGCCCGGCGTGAAGCCCGGGGCATGGCCGAAAGACATGATCGCCCAATAACCAAGGAGGATACCCGCGAGCCAGTACCAGAGACGCTTCGGGGTCTCGTAGTTGAACACGAAGATGAGCTGGGCGAACATACCGGCGAGACCGATGCGTCCGAGCACGCTGCCCAGACGCATGTTCTCGAGCCCCTTCCACTGGAGTCCGTTGTTATAGATGATGCCGAGCAGGACGAGGATCAGGCCACGCTGGATGACCTTGCGGATAACTTCGCTACGGGCGCCCTCCGTAAGGCGACGCGTCAGCGAATACGGCGTCGAGACACCGGCCATGAAGAGGAACAACGGGAAGATGAGGTCATAAGCCTGGAAGCCGTTCCACTCGACGTGCTTCAGCTGCGCATCGATCGCGCCGAGCCAGCCCCACTCGGTCAGCTTGAACAGCGCGAGCAGGATGCCGTGCCCTCCGACGATCCAGAAGAGATCAAAGCCACGCAGGGCATCGAGTGAAAGCAGACGTTCGGACTTCGGGGCAGGAGTCTCCATGGGGGTGAGGTATTCCTACCCTGCGCCCGAGAGAGGTCTACCTGGAAAAAGCAGAGGGGGCACGTGGGCAAGGTGACAAGGGGACAAGGAGTTACCCCCGTGCCCACTTGACCACGTGCCAGCCTGCCCCTCGCCGCTTTGCGGCGCTTACATGCGCTCGACCGGTTCGATGCCGAGGAGGCGCAGGCCGGTCTCCATGACAGCGCAGGTGCGCGAGCAAAGCATGAGGCGGCGGGCCTTCACGGCGGGGTCGTCCACGATGACGCTGTCCGCGGCGTAGAAAGTGCCGTAGGCGGCGGCGAGCTCGTGCAAGTAGGTGCAGAGGTGGTGCGGGCGGAGTTCTTCGAGCGCCTGGTCGAGCGCAGCGGTGAACGCCAGCAGCTTGCGGGCGAGCGCGATCTCCGCCGGGGTTTCCGGATCGGTCGCGCCTTCTTCGCCCTGCCCCACGGCGAGGCCGCTCTTGCGGAAGATCGAGCGGACACGCACGACGGCATACATGAGGTACGGCGCGGTGTTGCCTTCGAAGGCGAGCAGCTTGCTCCACGAGAAGGTGTAGTCCATCGTGCGGTTCGACGACAGGTCGGCGTAACGCATGGCGGCGACGCCGATGGCCTTGCCGATCGCCTTACGCTCGGCCTCGGGCAGCTCGGGGTTCTTACTGGTGACGGCTTCGTACGCGAGCTTCTCGGCCTGGTCGATGAGCTCCTGCAGGCGCACGGGCTCGCCGGACTTGGTCTTGATGGCCTTGCCGTCCTCGCCGAGGATCGTGCCGAACCAGACGTGACGGAGACGCGGCAGCTTGCGGTCCGAAGCCTTGAACCACTTGGCGCCGGTCAGGAAGAGCTGATGGAAGTGATCCTGCTGGCGGCCGTCGGTGACGTAGACGATTTCGTCGGCCTTGAAGTGCTCGGCGCGATAGAGAAGCGTGGCGAGGTCGGTCGAGGCGTAGTTCGAAGAGCCGTCCTTCTTACGGACGATGAATGGCATCTTCGTCTCGGCGTCGCGCGAGAAGCGGGGCTCCTCGTCGTGCCAGACCACGAGGGCGCCTTCGCTTTCCTCGGCCAGTTTGTGCTTCGCCAGCTCCGAGTAGACCTGGTCGACCTTGTCGCGGTAGAAGGACTCGCCGAGGATGACGTCGGTCTTGAGGCCGAATTGGTCGTAAATGCGCTGGCAGGCGGCGTTGGAGACCTCGACGATCTCCTTCCAAAGGGCGGTATTCGCGGTGTCGCCGGACTGGAGCTTCGCGAGTTCGGCGCGAGCGGCGTCCATGAGCGCCGGGTCGGCCTTGGTGGCCGCGCTGCCCTCCTTGTAAAGACGCTCGAGGTCCTCGAGGGCCGTCGGACTCTTGGAGTCCAACTGGAAACCGGCGCGGCGGATGGCGAGGATCAGGATGCCGAAGTTCGTGCCCCAGTCGCCGATGTGGTTGTCGCGGACGAGGTCGGCGCCGCAGAACTCGATGAGGCGGGCGACGGCCTCGCCGATGACGATCGGACGGAGGTGTCCGACGTGCATCTGCTTCGCGGTGTTCGGAGAAGGATAGTCGATGACGACCTTGCGGCCGCCCATCAGGCGAGCCGCGCCGGCGCGCCACTTGGATTCGTCGCGATACTCACGGAGCCAGGCGCCGAGGGCGGCAGGCGTGAGCTTGAAATTGATGAAGCCCGGACCGGCGACTTCCATCTGCACGAGCTTATCGTCCAGTCCGCCCTGGGCGCGGACAGCTTCGACAAGGGCGGTGGCAAGGGCGCGCGGGTTGGCCTTGGCCTTCTTGGCGGCGGCGAGGACGCCGTTGGCCTGGAAGTCGGCGTGGCGCGGATCGGAAGGCTTCAGCTCGGGATTGAAATCGGCCTCGAGGCCGGGGACGGAAGCGGCCGCCTTGCGCAGCAGGGCGTCGATTTCGCGGGCAGGATTGAACCAGACGGACATCCCACAAGCCGTAAGCCCCTACGCCCCCTCGGCAAGCGAAGAAGGCCCTATAGGGGTAGGGATAGGGGTAGGGGTAGGGGCGGGAGTAGGGCTTATTTAAGCGTCTTCAGGTAGGCGAATAGGTCCGTGACCTGTTCGTCCGTGAAGCCGTCGAGCAGACCCTCCGGCATGAGCGAGCGACGGAGGTATTTCGCGGAAGCCACCTCGGCCTTCGGGATGCGACGGTCAGCGCCGCCAGGCTGACGGATGACGTAGGCGGTGGTGTCCTCGGAGACGTAGAACGCCTCGATGACCTCGCCGGCCTTCAGCTTCACCTGGAAGATGCGGTAGGCGGCCTCGATCGCGGCATTGGGTTCGATGATGTTGCGGATGACGGCCTCCATGCCCATCGCGCCCGCGCCGGAGAGGTTTGGACCGATGAGTCCGCCCTGCCCGTTGATCATGTGGCACGACTGGCAGAGGGCGACGAGGGCCCTTCCCTTCGCGGGGTCGCCGGCCTTCGCCGACAGCGCGGTGAAACGGGCGGTCTTCTGCTCGAGGGCGGCGAACTGCTCGGCGTTGAGGAGCGGAGGAGCGTCGGTGGTGCGCACGACCTTGGCGCCCTTGCCGAGCTTACCCCAGGCGGCGTCGCCGCTCGCCGAAGCGAAGACGAGCGAGTCCGGGAGCTTCTCGCCCGCGAAGGTGCGGGTCATGTTCGTGCGGACCTCGGCCGGCTTGCGCTCGACGTTCCAGATACGGTATTCGGCAAGGGCACCCTGCGTGCCGCCCTTCGGCGTGGACCAACCGATGGTCAGGCCGGGGAGATCATGAGGCTGGGCCGTCTTCGAAGTGCCAGTGAGCTCGCCGTCCTGATAGAGGCGCAGGATGCCGGCGGCGTCACGCGTGAGGGCGATGTGCGTCCAGATGCCGACCGAAGTCGGCTTGGATGAGACCACTGCGTCGTTGATCTTGCCGCCCATGTAGGCGCGGAAGACGCCGCCCGCGAAGTTGAGGTCCAGGACTCCGACCGCACCGAGGAGGCTATCGTTGTTGTCGATCTTGCCGTCGAGACGCACCCAGGTCTCCACCGTGAAAGCGCCCTTGAGCACGATACCCGACTTCGCGACGGCATCATTAGTGCCGTCAAGCGCGAGGACGCTACGAAACACGCCGCCCAGCTGAGCAGAGACGGCAGCGAGCTCCGGGCTGTCGCCCAGGGCGATGGCGAGCTTCTCCGCCACCGGCGTTTCGATGTCGGCGACCGCGACGGTCTTGTCGGCCAGGCCGGCCGCGATGGCCTTCGCTCCGGCCTTCGTGCCACTGATGCCATCGAGCACGACCTTGCGGTCATTAACAGAAAGGGTCGGGTAAAGCTTCATAGCGAGGCCGGAAGCCTGCGGAGCACGGGAAGCCACCAAGGCGCGGAGCGCGAGCTGGGAGATCTCCGCCGGAGCCGCACCGATGAGCGCGGCGACCGCTTCGGGCTTGGTCGTGCGCAACTGCTGGAGGCCAAGGAGAGCCTCGCGACGAGAATCATCACGGGCGACGAGGGCCAGCAGGCCTTCCTCGAGTTCGAGGAGCTGGAAGCCGCCGATGAGCTGGGCCGCGAGGGCACGCTCGGCGACGCCCTGCTTGAGCAAGGCCTGCGCGGCCTCGGCGACGACGGGGCCCACCTTGGTCGCATCGAGGTCGGTGCGGAAGACGAGGAGGAGCTCGACGACACGATTACGCACGGCGGCATCGGCGAGGAGCTTGCGCAGCACGGCGACGCTGGTCGGCTGGTCAAGCGTCTTGGCGACGGCGAAGAGTTCGTCGGGGCCCGGAGCGCGGTCCAGCTGGCCGACGAGATCGGCGACGAGCGGAGCACCGACCTTAGGGTCGAGCGCGAGCGCGGCGAACATACGGCCTTCGGCCGGCAGCGCCTTGGCTTCCGGGGAGGCGAGGAAGGCCGCGACGGCTTCGGGCTGACGCTCCAGATACATGCGGACGAGGAAGCGTTCGAAGTCGCGCTCGTAGGCGGCGCCGACCTTGATCGGCTTGCCGCGGCGATCCGGGGCGACGGGGCCTTCGAGCGACGGTCCGGCGAAACGCATCATGACGCCGAGAGCGGCGGGGTGCTTCACGGAAGCCTCGCCGAGGGCCTTGATGGCCGCGGAGCGGACTTCGGCATCAGGGTCGGAGGCCAATGCGGCAAGCGCCTCGAAATGGGGCGACCAAGCGCCGAGGTGGCGCAGGGCGTTCACCGCCTCGCGACGGATGTTACGATTCGAATCGGCGAGGAGACGCTCGGCGAGCGGACCGATTTTCTGGCCGTGTTCACCGAGCACCCAGAGGGCCTGGATGCGGCGGGCGGCGGGAGCCGAAGCATCGCCGGCGATCGCGGACAGAGCGGCGGTCGTCGCTTCTTCAGGATGACGGTCCGCCAATGTCTGCCAGGCGAGATGGGCGTCGGCGGCGACCTTCGAACCCAAGCGGGCGATCAGGTCGGACGAAGACAGCTTGGTGTAGTCGGGCACGACCGGCGGCACGAAGCCCTTCGGCTTGATGCGCCAGATACGGCCAGACTGCTTGTCGCGGTCGGGATGGTTACGGGCGACTTCGTTATGACTGATGATCTTGTTATACCAGTCGATGACGTAGAGGCAGCCGTCCGGACCCATCGTCATGGCGATCGGGCGGAAGAACGGGTCGTCGCAGGTGACGAAGTCGTCGAGTTTTTCGAGGCGATAACCAGAGCCCTCGCGATGCTGGCGGACCGCGTTGACCTTCGAAGTGATCGGATTGGCGATATACATCACGCCGTCGTAGCCCTTGGGCCAGACGCCGACATCGGAAAGCGCGAGGCCGCTCAGGCCGCTGCCGCTCATCTTGAAATCGGGAGCCTGCACCGGGAACGGCGGCTGGTACGACTTCGCGAGACGATCGGCGCAGCCGGGATAGAGCGCGTATTCGTGGAAAGGCATCACCGGGTAGCCGTAGTCGTTGGCTTCCTGGATGAAGGCTTCGCCTTCGCCGGTCAGCGCGAGGCCCCAGATATTGCAGGGACCGACGCTAGTCGGTTCGAAGGTGCTGCCGTCCGGACGGAAGCGCGCCATACGTGTGCTCGGGAAGTCGATGACATCTCCCTTGCTCGAGGTGACCTTGCCGGAATTGAACGCGCCTTGGGCGAGCCAGAACCAGCCCCACGGAGCGCGGGTGAACTGGTGAGGGAAGAGGTGAGAATCCTGCACGCCGAAACCGGTCAGCAGCACCTCGCGGGCGTCGGCCTTGCCGTCGGCGTCGGTGTCACGGAGGAAGACGATGTCGTGGCCGTGCTGGACGATGGCGCCGTCCTTGTAAGGCAGGACGCCTTCGGGAATGGCCAAGCCATCGGAGAAGGCTCGCGGCTGACGCACGCCCGGCTCGAAGGGCTTGTCGAAGACGATCACCTTGTCGCGGGCCTTGGACTTGTAGAGCGCCTCGGCGGCGGCGGGGTTCTCATTGGCGTCGACCGGGTATTCGAGCGCGGTGCTGGACCACGCCCTGCCCTGCTGATCGAAGATCAGCATGATGAACTTACCGAAGTCGGCGGATTCCTTGGCGAAGAGCTCGATCTCGAAACCTTCCGGCAACTTGAAGAGCTTCTGCTGTTCCTCGGCGGAACGACGCACGCCTTGGACGTCGTTGTAGCTCGTGTCGCGCTTGGCGGGAGCCGCCTTGGCCGGCGCGTCCTTCTTCGGCTCGGGCTTCACCTTGTCCCAGGTCAGCGCGCCCGGCGTGGCGGGCAACTCTTCGATCGTGATGTCCTTGGCCTGGATGACCGCCATGCCGCCGGAGTGGACCTGGATGCCGATCTTGCCGTCGGTCGCGATGTTCGGGGCGGTCTCGACGTAATCGAGCGCCGGCACGCCGTTGATCCAGCTACGGATGCGGTTGCCCTCGGCGAGGATGCGATACTCGTTCCACTCGCCTTCCTTCACGGCGGCAAGCACGGCGGCGGCGTCGCTCGACTGAGCGATGACCTTGTTGCGGCGGCTCTCGTCGTAGATCTTGCCATACCAGCCCTTGCCGTAGTCGACCTGGTAGCCGCTCATCTCGGTGCTGTTCGGGACGCGCACGCTGCGGATCTGCACGCCGCTGTTGACGAAGCCCGTGCCGGTCAGGCGTAGTTTCAGGCGGAGGTCGAAGTTCTGGTAAGACTTCTCGGTCGCGAGGAAGAAGTTCTTCGGCACCTTCACCGTGGAGGAGCCGCCGCGGATCTCGCCGTCCTCGACGCGCCACCAGGCGGCGTCGCCCTCCCAGCCCGCGAGGGACTTGCCGTCGAAGATCGACACGGGAGCGGCTTGGACGGTCAGGGCGAGGAGCAGGGCGAAAAGACAACGCATGGGAAGATGGGGTTACGGATAATTTAGCCGAGGTCAGGACTCCCACAACCCTGCTCGTCATCCCATCCTACAACCCGACCACCCTCAAAAGCACATCCGAGCCGCACCCCACGCTTGCGTCCCGGGGGCTTACCGCCTGTTTTCTCAGCATGTCCTCCGTCCATAAGCTCGTCCGCGACTGCGCCTCGACCCTGATCCCCGCCGGGGACGTCGTCGTGCTGGAAAAAGGCACGGAAGTCACCGTCACCCAGGCCCTCGGCGGCTCGGTGACCGTGCGCACCCCGATGGGCCTCTTCCGCATCGCCCCGGCCGACATCGAAGCGCTCGGCGCCGACGCCGTCAGCCAATACGGCAAGAAGGACGAGGCTGTCATCAGCGGACCCGTTAACCAGGAAGCACTCTGGGAAGCCCTCAAGGGCTGCTTCGATCCCGAGATTCCGGTCAACATCGTGGACCTCGGACTCATCTATCACCTCGAACTCACCCCCGGCGTGCGCGGCGGACAGAAGGTCGCCGCCAAGATGACGCTCACCGCCCAAGGCTGCGGCATGGGCCCGGTCATCGCCGCCGACGCCAAGTCGAAGCTCGAAGCCCTGCCCGGCGTCGAGTCGGCCGAGGTCGAGATCGTCTGGGACCCGGTCTGGAATCCGCGCATGATCTCCGAAGCCGGCCGCAAGCAGCTCGGCCTCGAGTGATGTCCGCGCCCGTCCAGTCCGCGACGGCCCTCTACCTGCACGTCCCGTTCTGCGCGTCGTCGTGCGACTTCTGCTCGTTCTACCAGGAACAGCCTAAGCGCGGCGAGATCGACCGCTACCTCGCCGCCATCGAACGCGAGATGGAGCTCCATCCGCCCGGCCGCGTCGAGACCGCCTTCTGGGGCGGCGGCACGCCGGGACTTCTGCCCGCCGACGACCTGCGCCGCCTCGGCCACGCGATGACCAAGGCCGCGAGCAAACCCGGCGAATGGACCGTCGAGCTCGCGCCTTCGTCCGTCCGCGCCGACAAGCTAGCCGCGCTCAAGGAGATCGGCGTCACGCGCATCTCGATGGGCGTGCAAAGCTTCGACGACGCCACGCTCGACGCGCTCGGCCGCCGTCATTCGCCCAAGCAGATCATGGAGGCGTGGGAGCTGATCGAGGCCGCCGGCTTCGCCTCGCGTAACCTCGATCTCATCTTCGCCATCCCCGGCCAGGATGAGAAGCGTTGGACCGACGACCTCGCGCGGGCGATGGAACTCAACCCCGACCACCTCTCGACCTATTGCCTGACGTTCGAGGAGGACACCGCGATGTTCGTGAAACTCTCGCAGGGCAAGGTGAAGATCGATCGCGAACTCGAAGCCTTCCTCTACCGTCGCACCTGGGAGACGCTCGAAGCAGGAGGTTACTCGCAATACGAGACCTCCAACTTCGCCCGTCCCGGCCACGCCTGCCGCCACAACCTCATCACCTGGGAGATGGGCTCCTGGATCGGTTACGGCCCTTCGGCCTCTTCGCAATGGGGCCACGTCCGCTGGACGAACCCGGCGAACCTCGACCAATGGATCAAAGGCATCGAGGCAGGCCAGCCCGTGCGCGAACAGGCGAAGGCGCTCAGCGCGCGCGACCTGCTCTGCGACGCCTTGGTCTTCGGCTTGCGCCTCAACGAAGGCGTCGACCTCTTCGCGCTCGCCGAGCGCTTCGAGACCCCCGTGCCGCAGGGCGTACGCGACCTCTTCGCCGACCTCGTCGAGGAGAACCTCATGGAACTGGCCGGCACCCGCTTCCGTCTGAACGGCGAAGGCCGCCTGCGCGCGGATGCGGTGGGCGTGGCCGTGCTGGAGAAATTCGACTGATGGACTACGCTCTCGGAGCAGCCTTCTTCTACGCTTGGTCGGTGACCTGCGCGCGGCGCAGCTCGGCACATCACGGACCCGACCTCGCGAACCTCGGGCGACTGCTCGTCGCGCTCGTCATCGTCGGACTCTTCGTCGCCTTCAGCGGTCGGCACCCCTTCAGCGCTGGCTGGGGCTGGCTCCTCCTCGGCGGCGTGCTCGGTCTCGGTGTCGGCGATATCGCCCTCTTCCACGCGTTGCCCCGCATCGGCGTCGGCCTGACGATGCTGCTGACCCAGTGCCTCGCCGCCCCGATCGCGCTCTTCCTCGAATACGAGATCCTCGGCCTTTCTCCGAACGGCCCGCAGTTGCTCTCCGCGCTGGTCATCCTCGCCGGAGTCGGCGTGGCGCTCGGCGCGCCCGCCGAAGGCGACCCCGCGGACCGCCGCACCGGCGTCTGGCTGGGCGTGCTCTCGGCCTTTGGCCAAGCATGCGGTGCGGTCGGAACACCGATGGCCAAAGCAGCCTGCCTGGCGGTCGGTGAGACCTTGCCAGACGGCTTTGCGCAAGGCTTCGTCCGCTTGTTGGGCGGGGTACCGATCGTACTGCTCTTCGTATTCTGGACCGCCCGTAAGGACGGCCTCCTCGCCAAGTTGCGCCGGCCCTACGCCTGGCGCACCGCGCCGATCTGGATGTTCATGAACGGCCTCGCAGGACCCGCCCTTGGCGTGGCGTGCTATCAGTGGGCGCTCACCCAGCATGATGCCGCGCTCGTGCTCAGCGTGGTGGCGTTGACACCGCTGATCGGCCTGATCATGCAGTGGGGCGTCGAAGGCCAGCGTCCCTCATGGCGACTCTGGGTCGGCGGCGCGATCGCCATCCTCGGCGTCGTGCTCCTGCGCCAGCTCTGATCAGGTCAACGGGCGGCCGCGAGCTCCTGCATGGCACGTACCGCCATCAGCTCGCAATTGAACCACATCGCCCCAGGCGGAAGCATGACCCAAGTCTGATATCTACCCGGGGCCTTCGCGTGAGACTGTGCCCGCGCCAAGGTCGCACCCAAGGCCCGAGCCTTCTCGAGATGCAGACGGTCGCCAGTCGCACGCCACGCGGCTAGATAAGTCCGGATAAGCTTAGCGGAGCTGGCGCAGACCGGCGCATAGCATCGATACTGCTCCAGCACGCAAGGCAGCAGCCACTTACGGGCCTTGCCGCCGGCCGCGCCATCGGCGCTCTGGCTCACGGGCGTATCCTTCGGGGGCTGGGCCCAGATCACGAACTGGTCTTCGGAATATCGGAGGATCTCGAGGGCCAGCGCTAATTCTTCCGGACTACGCTCCTTCTGCTCGAAGAGATGCAACGCCAGGTCGCACGCCTCATGCTTCGTCATGTTCTCGTAGGGCGGCAGCGGACGGACGTCTTCGAACTGGCCTTGCCAGTTCCAGCTGCGCACCGGATTCGCCATGATCCAAGCCAGGGCGCGCCCACGGACCTTCGCGAATCGTCGCTCTCCGCTGACCGCTTCGAGCTGATCGAGGAAACCCACCACTCCCGTGGGCACGAGGATGTTGGGCGAAGCCGGCTTGCCGTCGCGGGGATTCACGAAGAGCGGCCAGCTGCCTTCGGTGAGCTGCGTCTTCTCGTAGGTCGTCGCGATGCGCAAGGCGGCGTCGAGATAGCGGCGGTCCTTCGTGGCTGCATGCACGTCGAGAAGATAGCGGCCCGTCTCGGCCCCGCAATTAGTCAGATAGTTGCCGGCGGACATATGCCCCTTCAGCCGTTCACGATACAAAGTGGGGTGATAAGTCGGAGGGTGTCCCGCCCAGACGGCCTCGTCGGGGAATGACATCGCAAGAAGGTAGTCCGCGGCCCGACGGGAAGCGGCCAGCGCGTCGGCCGCGTCGGCGGGCGCGGGTTGCTGGGTTGCATAGGTCCCCAGAGCCGAAGCGGCGGCGCCGACGATCTTGGAAGGATAACGGTAGAGGACAAACTGCGGCTCGGGCTGGCCATCGCCGAACCAACAGCGCAGGTCCGGCGAGTGTACCAAGGTGGCGAGGGCGCGGGCCGGTCCCGCGGAATCGATCGCCTCGGCGACAGGGGTGGAAAATGGCGCCGCGCGATGAAGACGACGGACGGAAGCTTCGCCGACGACCTTGTCGGCGGCGTCCAACCCCTGGACGGTCAAGGAAGCAGGCCCGACGGCGACATCGGTCCACACGGGCGCCAGGGATGCCGACGGACGGAGCCCGTGGAAGGTGTGGTCACGTCCCGCGGAATCCCGCAGGACGAACCGGTAGCGAACCGCGCCGGAGACCTCCGGCAGGTCGAACGCAGGTGCATAGAGGAACTGTACCGCGCGTCCGTTCCAAGCCGGCTGACCGCCAGGCAGGAATGGCCTGACCGGCGTCGCCGTTTCCGCCAAGGCGCGTTTGGCAAGGTCAGCCGAGGACTCAGCCGCGCCGAGGACCGCGGAGCAAAGAAGGAAGGAAAAGATAAGACTACGCATGGCGGTCAGCGAAGGTCGGCCTTCCGTTCCTGGGCATCGACCACCACGGTCGTCACCAGGTCCGAGCCGACGTTCGTCATCGAGCGGGCCATGTCGAGGACGCGATCCACGCCGAGCACGATGCCGATGCCTTCGGGCGGGATGCCAAACGTGACGAGCAGGCCGGCGATCAGCGGCAAAGAACCGCCGGGGATGCCCGCGACGGCGACCGCACTGAGGACGGACAAGAAGAGCAAGGTCAGCTGCTGGCCGACGGAGAGGTCGACGCCGAAGACCTGGGCGACGAAGAGCACCACGCAGCCTTCGTAAAGGGCCGTGCCGCTCATGTTCATCGTCGTGCCGAGGGGGAGCACGAAGCCCGCGACGCTCGGCTTGAGGCCGAGGGTGCTCTTGGAGCACTCAAGGGCCGCCGGGAGGGTCGCGTTGCTCGAACTGGTCGAGAAGGCGGTCACGAGCACCCCGCGGATGTCACGGAAGAACTCCAGCGGCTTACGGTCCGTCCAGAGGCGGAGCCAGATCGACATCGTCCCGAAGAGATGGAGGAGCATCACCGCTAGGCAGCCAAGGGCGAAGACCCCGAGGGCGACCAGGATATCCAGGCCGATCTTCACGATAACGCCGTAGATCATCAGAGGCACCGCGTAGGGCGCGAGCTTCAGGGCCAGCTGGACGATGCCCGTCATGAGCTCGGAGACGAGGTCCAGGGCCGAGAGCAGCTGCTGGCGCTTGGCCTCGGCGAGCTGGGTGCCGACGACGCCGACGAGTAACGCGAAGACGATGAGCGGCAGGACGTCGCCGATGGTGCCGTTGGTATGGCCGACGACCGCCCCGAAGAGGTTCTTCGGCATGAACATCTCCACGATTCCGGACAGCGAGAGGGACGGCTGCGCCGCGGCGGTGGTCACGTGCTTCTGCGCGACTCCGCCGAACTCCTGCATCAACATCGTCTTCGCTCCTGCGTCGAGATGATCGCCGGGGCGGAGTATATTCATCATCAGCAGCCCTAGACCGACGGCGATGGCCATGTTGAGGAAGAAGAGCGCGAACGTCCGACCGGCGAGCGGGCCCAGCCGGTCGAGGCGGCCGAGCTGCGCGACACCGGCGGCAAGCGAGGCGAAGACCAGCGGGATCACCACGAAGAACAGCAGGCGGAGGAAGACCTGTCCCAGCGGGTCGAAGATATTCGTCGAGACCTTCCGCATGAACTCCAGCGACGCGGGCGAATACTGTCCGAGTCCGAGGGTGGCCAGGCCGGCGACGACACCGAAGAGCAGTCCGTAGAGGATATGGTTGGCAAGGGGACGATTGGTTTCGGCCATGGGGGTTAGGGATATCTTTAGGAGCGACTGCGGCTGGCTTCCACTTTAAACAAACCGCGCCCCATGAACGCCCTGCCCTTACTGCTCGTCGCCTGCCTCAGCCTCGGCGCCGCCGAAGTCATCCCGCCCACGCCGAAACAGACCATGCCCGTCGCTTCGGCCGAGGAGGCATTGGGATGGAAGAGCCTGTTCGACGGCCAGACGCTCAAAGGCTGGACGGGTGACCCCAAGTATTGGCGCTGCGAAGGCGGCGCGATCGTCGGCGAGATCACCCCGGAGACCATCGTGAAGCGCAACACCTTCATCATCTGGGAGGGCAGCCTGCCCGGCGACTTCGAGCTCAAGGCGGAGTATCGTATCTCGGACCGCGGCAACAGCGGCATCAACTACCACAGCGCGGACGTCGCCGGACTGACCTTCGCCCTGACTGGCCCGCAGGCCGACATCGACGGGCAGAACGCCCACACCGGCCAGAACTACGAAGAACGTGGCCGCACCTTCAACGCCGTCCGCGGCCAGATCACCCGCATCCGTCCGGGCCAGAAAGCCGAGATCGTCGGCACCGTCGGCGACAAGAAGGAGCTCGCGACGTTCATCCGCCGGGGAGACTGGAACGAATACCACCTCATCGTCCGCGGCGGCACGCAGGTCCACATCCTCAACGGACACGTCATGAGCGTGGTCATCGACGATGATGCGGCCGCCCGCCACCCCGAAGGCAAGCTCGGCGTCCAGGTGCACGTCGGCCCGCCGATGAAGGTCGAATACCGTAACTTCCGCGTCAGGCAGCCCTGAGGCCGGATACGCCGTTGCCCTCGGCCCGCTACCGGCTTGGATAGAGCCATGAGCCGCCCCGCCCTCACCCTGCTTGCCTTGCTGAGCTGGACGCTCGGCGGCTTGGCCGCCGCACCCAGCGGCTGGTCCGAACAAAGTCCGCGTGATGAGCTCAGGCCCGGGTTCAGTCGCGAGGGCCAGGTGCTGGTCATCACCCATGACGAACGCGAAGGCCTCGACGGCTGGTATCAACAAACCTTCGCCGTTCAGGGCGGAGACTTCGTGAAGTTCAGCGCCACGCGTAAGACGACAGGGGTCGAGAATCCTCGTCACAGCGGACTCGCGCGCATCGTATGGACGGACGCCAAAGGCAGGATCGTACCGGCGGCTGTCGCCGGTGCCTCCGCCGAACCGGAACACCCGCTCGACGGGCCCGTCGACGCGGAAGGCCGCACGACGCTGACCGGAACCTACCAGGTCCCGCCAAAAGCCACGCAGGCGATCGTCGAACTGCACCTCCAACATGCGCCCCGCGGGAAGGTCGAATGGAGCGACATCGTCTTCGACCAGACCGTCGCCCCTGCGTCGCGCAAAGTGCGTCTGGCGACCGTCCAATACGTCCCTAGCGGCAAGTCTCCTCGTCGGAACTGCGAGGAATACGCCCCGATGATCGCCGAAGCCGCCAAGCAGCAGGCCGACCTCGTCGTCCTCGGCGAGACCGTACCCTACGTGAACGTCCGGCAGTCGCCGGCGGAAAACGCCGAGACGATCCCCGGCCCGACGACGGAATATTTCGGCGGCCTCGCCAAGCAGCACGCCCTCCACATCGCCGTGAGCCTTTACGAACGCGACGGCCACCTTGTCTATAACACCGCGGTGCTGCTCAGCCCCGCAGGCCAGCTGCTCGGCAAATACCGCAAGGTCTGCCTCCCGCATGGTGAAGTCGAGAAGGGCGTCGCGCCCGGTGCCGACTATCCGGTGTTCCAGACGAAGTTCGGCAAGGTCGGCCTGATGATCTGCTACGACGGCTTCTATCCCGAGGTCGCCCGCGCGCTGACCGCCAACGGCGCCGAAGTCATCGCCTGGCCAGTGTGGGGCTGCGATCCGCTGCTCGCCCGGGCGCGTGCCTGCGAGAATCGCGTCTACGTGGTCAGCAGCACCTTCACCGATCCGAAGATGGACTGGATGATCTCGGCGGTCATCGATCCCACTGGCAAGGTCGTCGCCCAGGCCAAGGAACGGGGCAGTGTCGTCGTCCACGAAGCCGACCTCGCGAAGCCACTTGTCGGCCCCTATAACCTAGGCGACTTCCGCGAGATGGTGCAGCGGCATCGGCCCACGCCTGCCAAGTAGACCAGCTCAGGCGAGTTCCGCGGCGATCGCGTCCCACAGGGCGATGCGTGACTCGATCGCGGCGACGGAGGCATCGGCCGCCTCGGCCCACTTACGGTCATCGTCACCGCAGAGTAGCTCGACCATGCGAAGCGAGATGGCGCCGTGATGGCCGCCATCCACCTCGATATGGCGTTCGAGGTAATAACGGAACGTATCGAGCTTGCCCGGGTGTTCGCGGCTGAGACGTGTGACCAGCTCGGTGAACATATCAGGGATCAGGTCTTCGCGACCGAAGGTGAAGGCCGCGGCGACTTCGTGCGATTTACCGTGGGTCGCCAAGGCGAAGGTCGCGCCGGAGAAAGCGGCGGCACCGGACGAAACGCCGGCGGAAACGAGAGCGGCGGCGGTCGAGCCACCTGCCCGGACGGAGGCGAGCGCCTTGTCGACGGCGGCCGTATCAGAACCGGCTTCATGCATCGCACGCAGGTAGAGGTCGAAATGCGCGATGCGGCCTCCGCGCGGGTCGACGTCGGATTCCTCGCCGCAGACGATCTCGTTGATAAGGAAGCGGACTTCCGCGTCGCCGACCGGCACCCAAGGGACAGCCACGCACGTCAGGTCACGCTGGAGACGCTTCAGGAGCGACATGAAATCCCAGACCGCGAAGACGTGCGAACGCATGAACACGCGCACGTCATCGAGCGAGGCCATGCGCGCGTAGAGCGGGTGGGCGAGCAGGCGAGTACGGGCCGGAGCGATGCGGGAGCGGATGACGTCGAGGCGGGACATGAGGGAAAGAGTAACGGCGGGAGGGGGAAGGCAAGCGGGAGGAGCAGATGACTGAGTCGATGACAGAGGACTGCATCGATGACAGAAACCGCCCGCAAAAGCCTGGGGGAATACCATCTTTGCAACGAGTTAACCGGACAAACATGCTAGGGCATGGAATCTTCGACAGAGGGCGCGCCCTATCGTCAGCTTAAGGCATGGGCGGAATCCAGGGATCTGGCGGTGTTGATTTACAAACTTTGCGTGAGGCGGGCCAAAACCATCGATCGCGGACTGGCCGACCAGATACGCCGTGCCGCCATTTCCATCCCCTCGAATATCGCCGAAGGTAATGGCCGGGGCACAAATCGGGACTCGCTGAGATTCCTCTATATCGCCCGCGGCTCGCTCTGCGAACTCGAGTCACAGATAGAAGTCTGCCATCGGGCTGACCTGATTGAAACAGGGGACAGCCGAAACATAACCGACCAAATGGCCTTGGTCGGAAGACTGATCGGCGGATTGATATCCTATCGAAAATCGCGACCCGACTAAAACTAATCACTCATCGACGCAGACATCTGTCATCTGCCATCGACTCAGTCATCTACACTTGATCTGCCTCAACGCCTCATACGTCGCGATCCCGCAGGCGGTCGAGAGATTGAGCGAACGGGTCTTGTCGTTGAAGTGGGGAATCTTC
>Ga0208597_1000241_pt1 | contig 21270 bp, 10 predicted proteins | sample LakMenEpi05May12_FD_150673 | JGI IMG/M metagenome (GOLD analysis project Ga0208597, IMG submission 150673) | Freshwater microbial communities from Lake Mendota, WI - 05MAY2012 deep hole epilimnion (SPAdes) | ecosystem: Environmental > Aquatic > Freshwater > Lake > Epilimnion/Euphotic zone ...
CCCCACCTAGGTGTAAGCCTCCAGTTGGGGAGGGTGCAAAACGGACACGGACTCTTTTGTTCATGGCGCAAAGATAAGATTTATATTTGCCACATGTACCTCGTAAAAACACCTTGGTGGCTTAGGGTAATCTACCCTTCACTTGTTTGGCGGATGCCCAATAGGTCCAAAGTGTTGTACCTTACTTTCGACGACGGTCCACATCCTACCATTACCCCTTTTGTACTAGATACGCTTAGGCAATATCAGGCAAAAGCTACGTTTTTTTGTATTGGTAAAAATGTAGAATCCTACCCTGGCATTTATGCGCAAATTATGTTTGAAGGGCATGCGGTAGGGAACCATACCCAGCATCATGTGAATGGTTGGAAGGTTTCGGATGAGGCTTATTTAGATGATATTACGACCGCCGCAAAACACATAAAGTCTAATTTATTTAGACCCCCTTATGGCCGAATAAAAAAAAGTCAAATCAAAAAAATAAAACAGCATTTTCCGGACATGCGCATCATTATGTGGGATGTGCTCAGTGCCGATTTTGATACCCGCTTAAACGCAGATGCATGTCTTGGTTATACAGTATACCATAGTAAAAATGGTTCGATTGTTTTATTTCATGATAGTGAAAAAGCTTTTCCACGCATGCAAACTGCACTGCCTAAAATGCTCGCACATTTTGCAAGTGAAGGCTATACATTTGAAGCCATAAAATTTAATGCATAAAAGATATTTTATACAATGGCACCTATATTAATTGATACGCACACGCATTTATATTCCGACGAATTTGCCCAAGATATTGACGCTGTTATTGCGCGCGCGAAGCATGATCATGTGCAAAAATTTTATTTACCTTCTATTGATAGTAATTCGCTAGAAGCCATGCTAGCACTGGAAAAAAAGTACCCCGGTGTATGCATTTCAATGATGGGGCTTCATCCATGTTATGTAAAAGAAAATGTAAACGATGAACTAGCCATTGTAGAAAAATACATTAACGAAAGAGACTTTGTAGCGATTGGAGAAATTGGACTTGATTTTTACTGGGATAAAACTTTTGTAGAACAGCAACGAAGTGCGTTTGAAACACAAATGGAGTGGGCGCTTGCAAAAAATTGGCCTATTGTTATTCATACCCGCAACGCCATGCAAGAAACCATAGAAATGGTAAAGCCATTTGCAAAAAGAGGGCTCCGTGGTATTTTTCATTGTTTTAGTGGATCCGCAGAATCTGCTAAACAAATTGTTGACCTGGGTTTTTATTTAGGTATAGGAGGGGTGATAACGTATAAAAATGCAGGGCTACCTGAGGCCCTAGAAAATATTTCGCTTTCACATTTGGTGCTCGAAACCGATGCACCTTATTTAACGCCCGTTCCTTTCAGGGGCAAACGCAATGAGTCTGGCTATCTACTCTATATCGCCGAAAAATTAGCAGCGGTCAAGCAAACTAGCTTACAAGAGGTGGCCGAAGTAACAACAGCCAATGCCCAAAAAATATTCGGTTCCTGAGCGCCGAACCTTTATTTTTGCCCTCCCATTAAAAACGGGGTTCATTAAATTATACAGAGAGGTGTCCGAGTGGTTGAAGGAGCACGCCTGGAAAGTGTGTATACGGCAACGTATCGAGGGTTCGAATCCCTTCCTCTCTGCGAAGTCTTTTATACTTTAAGGCTGTGTCGAAAGCTTGCTTTCGTAAACAGACGAAAAGTAAAAAAAGAGAAACAAAAGTTTCACTTTTGTTTCAAAGACTTTGATCAAAGAGACTTTGTGGGATGCTGGAGCGTAGCGACAGCAATCCTATTTCTTAAGTATGACAATGCTTCGCATTGGCAATCCGAAAAAACTTTCTTTACCTTTGAGTTCCAATCTAAATTATATGCGTTTATCTTTTGTTCTTCTCTCATTGTTATTATTTATTTCAAATGCTTCAAAGGCAGGTGAAACAAATATGCTAGACATAAAGGACAGTATAATAGCAGCTTCTACAAAAACGCCTTTTTTTAAAAACGCAGACACACTCAATATAAAACGTTTTGCTTTTGTTAATGGCACATCACTTTTAGCGCTATATGGGAGTTACCATTACATCAATAATGCCTGGTGGGCCGATTCTAAAAAAACCTTTCATTTTGATGCTGGTGGTTCAAAAATTACGCAAGCTTTTGATTTTGGAAGAGATGCTGTTTACGCAAAAAGCTTAGATAAAATTGGTCATTTTTATGGCGCTAGAATTACGAGTGATATTTTTGCAAGAGGTATTAGATGGTCTGGTAAAACCGAGGCGCAATCATTATTATGGGGTGGGTTTTTGGGCACTGCTGTGCAAGGGTTTATAGAAATTAAAGATGGATATTCCCCTAACTGGGGCTTTAGTGTATATGATTGGATGAGTGGATCTTTAGGAAGTTTTTATCCCTACTTTCAGTCCAAGAGTAAATTTTTAAGAGCATTAGATATCAAATATAGTTACTACCGAAAAGACAACTACTATTTTGATCATGTGAAACGTGAAAGTAATTTTCAGGACGATTATATGAATTCTACTTTTTGGCTCACCTATAATCCTAAAAGATATAAGCCTTCCAGTAAATGGCCCAAATGGTTGGGTATTTCTGTTGGTGTTGGGGTAGATGAAACTTTAAATGATTATTATATTGGTGCACCCAATGGCTACGCCGATTTAGGTAAAGGTGGGTATGAATTTTACTTGGCCCCTGATATCGACTTTAAAGGCTTACTTCCTAAAAAGCCTTTCTGGCAAACGCTTGCACATGTATTAAACTATATCAAAGTACCTACGCCTGCCCTAAGGTTAAGTAGGAATTCGAAGTTCATGCCAATACATTTTTAATGGAAGGTTATTCGTAGTCGGAAGGGTTTTTGCCAAAATGTTTTTTAAACTCTTTGCTAAAATATTTCCTGTCGGCAAAGCCTACCATATAAGCTACTTCAGAAACATTGTGCATTTTACTGCTTAACAGTTCGCTAGCTTTTTTCATGCGTAACGACTTAATAAATTCATTAACGGATAAGCCTGTGAGTGCATGTACCTTTCTATATAAAACAGGTTGGCTAACAGCCATCTTTTTAGCGAGTGCTGCCACAGAAAATTCGGTATTCTCTAATTCAAGTTGTATTTGGTCTACCATTTTTTGTAAAAATGGATCTGATTCAACCGCAGCGGTGTTTTTGTTGTTTGTTGTATCAACTTGTAAATAATGGGTTCTATATATTTCTTGTAGTAAGGAACGGTTGTGTAATAAATTATTGATTTGGGTCAATAGCAGTCTTAAGTCAAATGGCTTTGTAATATATGCGTCGGCCTTGTATTCTAGGCCCTTAATTTGATCATCAAGGGTTGCTTTTGCAGTAAGTAGTACAATAGGAATGTGTGATGTGTTTTTACCTTTTTTAATGGATGCGCAAAGGTCAAGTCCATTCATTACCGGCATCATAATATCAGAAATAATTAGGTCTGGAATCGATTCGATTGCTATGTCTAGTCCTTCTTTTCCGTCGCTCGCTTCTATAATAGTGTAATTGCTTTTTAAAGCATCAACCATAAATTTTCGGAGATCATTGTTATCTTCTACAACCAATACAACAGGATTTTCTTTAGGAGGCGCTGCGCTTACATTTTGGTTTGATTGTGCAGGAAGTTTAATGGTAAACACCGTAAAGCCGCCATGTCCTGCTTTTCTAACCTTGCTTGAAACCTCTATAGTACCGCCATGTAATTCAACAATACTTTTAGATAAAGCAAGTCCAATACCGTATCCAGTATTTTTTGATCTTTCATCATTAACTTGAAAAAAGTTATTAAAAAGATTGCTAAAATATTTTGGATCTATGCCAATACCATTGTCCCAGACTCTAATGATAGCATCGTTTTCCTTTAGTTTTAATTCTATGCCAACTGTATTTCCTTGATCTGTAAATTTAATAGCGTTACTCAATAAATTATTGATCACTTTTGAAATCTGTAAGCTATCTACTTTTACTTGAAGATCTAAATCTTTGATATTGTTTTGTAATTGTATTCCTTTTTCTGTAGCAATGGATTGGTACTGTTCTGCAATATCTGAAATAAACGCACCCAATTGAATAGGTGCTATTTGTAAACTCATGGTACCAGTTTCTGCTTTTCTAAAATCAAGCATTTCATTTACTAGGTCCGTTAATTTTTGGGTATGTTTTTGCACATTGGATAGTTGTGCTTTACGCATCCCTTCTGGTAGTTCATTTTGTGTTATTGCTTTTAAAGGAGTTGCAATCAACGTTAATTGTGTTCTTATTTCATGAGAGATATTGGTAAAAAAATCAATTTTATATTGTTGTAATAATTGTTGTTGTCTATATTTTTCTCGCAACCAAAAATAGCGGATTACAAAAAGGATTGCCGATCCGCTTAGCAAGAAGTAGATAATATATGCCCACCAGGTATCCCAAAACGGAGGGCTTACTACAATGGAAATAGTACTGTATTTTTCATTCCAAATGCCATCATTATTGGCTGCTTTCACAAACAAATTATAGGTTCCTGCAGGCAAATTGGTATACGTTACAGAGCCAGTGTTGGTAAATTTCCAATCAGACTCAAAGCCATCTAACTTATACAGGTATTGGTTTTTGTTGGGCTTAATGAAATTTAATAAACTAAACTCTATGGTAAAAACATTGTCATCGTGCGATAAATTAATTTGATTTACTTCACTGATATTGCCTTTTATAATATCTGGGTGTGTAGTAGGATTTATTTGTTCGCCACCTACTTTTAAGGAGATAAATGCGATATTATTTTTTTCATCGTTTTTTTCTATTGTTTTTGGATCAAATTGGATGAGCCCATTAAGGCTACCTACGTAAAGTTTACCCTCTTTATTTCTAAAAAATGAGTTGCTAGTAAAATCATTTCCAGGTAAGCCATCATAAACGTTAAAAGCAATAAACGAATTTGTTTGTTGGTCATATTTGCAAAGGCCATTATCTGTAGTGATCCACATATTGCCTTCCAAATCTTCAATCATCCCTTTTATATTGTTACTAGGAAGTCCACTTTTAACCGAATGATGTACTAAATTCTTATTGCCAGGTTGTAAGGTGTAAATGCCCTGTGTGGCGGTACCAATCCATATATTTTTTCTAGAGTCTTCGTATAATGTTCTTACAGGTTCGCCCTCTGGAATACGTGCACCATCTTTAAATGTATAGTTATAGGGGCTAAAATGGGTGTCTCCTAATTTTTTATAAAGGAGTCCAATTTCCGAGGCCACCCAAATATTTCCAGTTCTATCAATGAGCAGTGATCTTAAAAATTTTGATTGTAAATTTCTTTCACCAATAGAGTCTGGGTGGTAGGAGACAATATTTTTAGTTTTTTTATCTAAGCAGCTAAGTCCATTATTTTCTGTAGCAAGCCATAGCTTTCCAGAAGCGTCTTGAGCAATAGACATGATATCATTGCTATTGATAGATCCGCTGCCGCTACTATTTCTTTTAAATCGTGTAAAACCTGTTCTATTTTGATTGAGCAAGTTTAATCCTCCACCATGTGTGCCCACCCAAATATTGTCATCACTATCTTTAAAAATACATTTAACCAAATTAGAACCTAATGAGTTTAGATCTGAAACGCTATTCCTGTAATGCTCATAATTTCCAGTAGTATTGTTTTTAAAACTAATGCCCCCAGCATCTGTACCTATCCATAAACCTTTACCGTTTTCGTTGTAAATAGAACTTACAACATTGCTACCTAGGCCTTCTGGTTTGCCTGTGGCCTGCACAACTGTAAAAGGTGTATTTTTTGCGTAAGAAATATTGATACCACCATAATAAGTACCCACCCATAAGTTGCCTGACTGATCTGTAAAAATGTCGTAAATAGAATTTTGAGAAAGACTATATTTTGCTGCTGGATCGTGTTGGTAATTGATAATTTTTTTGCTAGCTATTTCAATTTCACATAATCCTTGTTGTGTACCAACCCAAATGCTTCCTTTTCGGTTTGCATATATTTTTCTAACATAGTCATGCGGTAATTTTGGAGCTGTCATTGACGCATTTGCGACAACTTCAAATTTTTGGGCTCCTTCTGTGCATTGCAAAACGCCACTTCCCATGGTGCCAAGCCAAATGGTATGATTTTCATCTTCTGCAAGGCTTGTGGGTATCAAATCTTCAGTTGATTTGCCAGTTATGGCAATGTCATATTCTTTAACAAGCTGATCAGAAAAATTATTACTAATGCGAACTACTTGATCGGTGGTACCAATCCAAAGATCGCCTCTAAAATCTTCAACAATGGTTCTTACGTCTGAGGCAGCAGCTTTATTCCCTTTTTTATTTAATACAAACTCTTTAAAGGTGGCATTGGGACTGTCTTGCAAAACATAAAGTCCTTTTTGCGTTCCAACCCAAATTTGGTGCTGTTGGTCCTCGTAAATGCACCTAATTAGGTTGTTGTTTTGACCGGTATGCTTTCCTGGCAAAAGGAGAAAATGTTTGAATTGGCCCGTTAATCGGTTGTACAGGTTGAGGTTATTGGTGGTTCCAACCCATAACCGGTCTTTGGAATCAGACAATAAGCAAGAGATATAGTTTCCTGAAATGCTTTTGGGGTTTCCAGCTTGCTGTTTGAGAATGGTAAAGCTCCTGCTGTCATACCTATTTAGGCCCGAACTAGTTCCAATCCACATAAACCCTTTTTTGTCTTGCGCAAAACTCAATACCGAGCTTTGAGAGAGCCCATCTTCTACGGTTATTTTATGAAAAAGGCGGTTTTGACCATAATTTTTACCAAAAAACGCCAAAATTGAACCCAAAACAAGCAAAATCAACCTAAATCTTACAAATTTCCACATAGCCAATATTATGTACCGAATTTATGGAGTTTGATAACAGTTTAGCTATTTTTTTAATAATCTTTAAGATTTTCACCCTAAATAGATAAGATTTTCCCCTTCTGTTTGCGCGTGAAACATGATATTAGTGCATTAATTTAGGCTTTGGTATTATGCCTAGCCATATGAACTTAAAACAACTGATTATGTTGATCAAGAAACTTAAGATTGCAATGACCAGCATTGCCTTAGTGCTGTTAACCATTGTTGCTTCGGCACAAGCTCCGGTCAAGGGTACTATTACATCATCCAGAGACGGGAAAGCGATTGCTGGCGCTGCTGTTGTAAACAAAACCAGCAAGGCGGCTACTCAAACTGATGCAAATGGTAATTTTTCAATTGCAGCAAAAACTGGTGACAAAATCTCCATTTCTTATGTTGGATTTGTAACCCAAGACGTTACTTTTTCGGCCAAGCAAACGTCCATTCAATTAAGTTTGGCTGCTGCAGATGATAACTTAGATGCAGTAGTGGTTGTTGGTTATGCAACTCAGAAAAAAGTAAATTTAACAGGTTCCGTTGCTACTATTACAGCTAAGGATATTGAAGACAGGCCTATCACAAATTTATCTACAGCCCTTTCGGGTTTACTAACCGGTGTATCTGTTGCTCAGGGTTCTGGACAGCCAGGTTCAGATGGTGCTAGCATAACAGTAAGGGGAAGAGGAACTTTGAGTGGTTCTAGCCCCTTAATTATTATTGATGGAGTGATTGGCGCGTTAGATGCAGTTAATCCTCAAGATGTGCAATCTGTTACGGTACTTAAGGATGCGGCTTCTGCTTCTATCTATGGATCGCAGGCAGGTAATGGCGTAATTCTAATTACTACAAAAAAAGGAACACGTAATAAATTGTCTTTTAACTATAGTGCGGTGTTTTCTATGACAACGCCTATGAATGTGCCAAAATTAGTGACTAATTATGCGGAGCATATGCGTTTAACAAATGAGGCGCATACCAATTTAAATCAGGCTGCTAAGTATAGCCCTGCAACAATTGCTACCTGGGATTCAACAAGTAAAATACCCAATCAGTTAACACCTACCGGTGTGCCAAACTATATTGCGTATCCAAATACAGACTGGGTAGACGCATTTTTCTCTCGTCGATTGGTTCAAAATCACAATATTTCCATTAATGGTGGATCAGATAAAACAACCTACCTCTTATCTATTGGTTATTTAGAGAATCAGGGTACAATTGAAAATACTTGGAGCAAGCGTTATCAATTTCGCTCTAATATTGAATCAAAAATTACTAAGTTCTTAACCATTGGAAGTCAAACTTTTGGTTTATTCCAAAACGATGCACTTGGTAACGTTTCGGATGCATTTACCTTTATACGTGCTACTACGCCGGGTATTGTTCCTAAGTACCAAGGCAGGTATGGTTTTGCTCAGATTGCAGAAGAAAATCAGCAATCAAACAACGTGTTTTCTTTTTTAAATAATAAATTAGGAAAAGACCAAACATCTAGGTTTAACTCTACGCTTTATGCAACAGTTAATATTTTAAAAGGTCTTTCTTTTGAAACGCGTTTTAACTACCAGATGAGACAAAACGAATATCGTGTTCGTACCAATCCTAATGCGGCTGAGCGTTGGAACTTTGCAACCAATACACAAATGACTTTCTTGCCGGTGCCTGCAAATTTATCCTCTACTTATAGTTATGACAAAAATTATCAGACTACACTTGATATGGTTATGCGCTATAATACAACTATTGCAAAAGACCATGATCTATCTGTATTTGCGGGATACAATCAGTTGTATTATAACTACTATAATTTCTCTGCAACCAAGCAAGGTATGATTGATTATGATTTGTATGTGCCAAGTACTGTTTTAAATCCTACAAGTACTTCAGGTTCTGAAAATGACTGGTCTATTCGTTCTTTATTTGGACGTGTAAACTATGCATTTAAAGGGAAGTATCTTTTAGAAGCTAACTTACGTTATGATGGAGTTTCTCGTTTTTCGCCATCAAGTAGATTTGGTTATTTCCCATCTGCTTCTGCAGGTTGGAGGATTTCTGATGAAAATTTTATGAAAAATATTTCATGGATTAATAATTTAAAAATCCGTGCATCATGGGGTGAGTTAGGTGCGTATGCCTCTGGTTTATATGATTGGCAGGCTACATACTCCACTCGCTTGTATTCATTTAACAATGTACAAGTTTCTGGGCTTGCTGTTGGACGTTATTCAAATCCAGAATTAAGATGGGAAGCTACAAGTATTAAAGACATCGGATTTGATGCATCATTGTTTAAAAATAAGTTGACAATAGAATTTGATGTGTTCCGTAGAAATACCAATGGTATCCTTTCTGCAGTAACCATTCCAATGACGGCAGGTATTGCATCTGCGCCTACGGTAAACTTAGCTGCGGTACAAAACCAAGGATTTGAAATTACGCTTGGCACAAAGGGTTCTGTTGCAGGCATTAAATATTCGGTATCTGCAAACTTTTCTTATACACAAAATAAAGTAACCAGCTTTTTGGGTCAGCTTAAAGAAGGCTGGACAACAGATGCAGCAGGTGCAAGGGTGTATCAATCTAATTTAAGCGCCGTATACAATAGCGGTGCCTTAGAAAATAAAATGATTAGCGAGCAATATATTTATAAAGTATATCGTGGATCTGGAACATATTTTAATGCCGATGGAACTGTTAATGTTAATGGTGGCCCTACAGATGGTATGCTTAGAAAGCCAGACGATTTAAAGTGGGCTCAAGCGATGTTAACTGCAGGTTATAGATTAAGACCAGGAAATGCCATTCGTAAAGATGCTATTTGGTATGGAGACTTAATCTATGCAGATTTAAATGGTGATGGCGATTATGGTAATTCTTTCGATAGAGAATTTAACGGAACATCTGCATTGCCTAAATATGTGTTTGGTTTTAACACAGAATTATCTTGGAAAAACTTTGATCTTTCATTAATATTCTCTGGTGCAGCAGGACATAAGTTTAGTTATATCCAAAATGGATTTAATAGTTCCTCTGTTGTTTGGGGTAATGCAATTTCTGCTGATGTAGCTAAGGATAGATATTTTTTTAACGATGCTAATCCAGCAGATCCAAGAAACAATATCAACGGAAGTTATACTCGCTTGCGAGTAGCAGATGGCCAAAATGCAGCAGTAGGTAGTGATTGGTGGTTGTATGACGCTTCATTTGTTAAGTTGAGAAATTTACAAATTGGCTATAATATTTCAGAAAAATTAGCTCAAAAATTATCATTGCAAAGAGCAAGAATTTTCTTCTCTGGAGAGAATTTGTTCATGATCACTAAGTTCCCTGGATTAGATCCAGAGATTGGTGCAAACTTTAGTTATCCAACCATGAAGCAATTTGCTTTAGGCATTAATGTAACGTTCTAATAAAAAACTAAATGAAAAATATGAGAAAGATATTCCTTTTCTTCACACTGATTGTTTTGGTATTTACCAGTTGTCAGAAGGATCTTTTGGATACCACTCCTTATGATCAGCTCAGTAGTGAAAATATGTGGACAACCGACAACTTAACGGACCTCGGTGTCAATTCAATTTATGAAGCCCTCCGTTTGGGTCAAAATACAGGTTCTGCCTCAGGCTTAGAATTGTATCAGTATGATCGTTATTCATACGGATGTATGCAGCGTGATGGTACAGATGCTTTTTTATTAGGTACCATCACACCTAGTAATGCCTTATTTAGTTCTAATTGGAGAAACTTTTATGAGGGTGTTATTCGAGCAAATAATGCAATTGCAAACATAACGGCTAAGTCTCCTTCGGCGACTACTAAAAAAGCAAGATTGATTGCAGAATCAAAATTCTTGCGTGCCTATTATTACTTCAGACTTAACCAGGTTTGGAAAGGAGTGCCTATTTATACAGAGCCTCTAAAATATGATCAATTTACTAAGGCTCGTTCTACCGAACAAGAGGTTTGGGACCTAGTCATAAAAGATTTAAGTGATGCAATTGCAGAAACTAATTTGCCTACAAAATATCCAAAGGGTAATATAAATTTTGGTAGAGCAACCAAAGCGGCTGCGTATGCTTTAAGGGGCAAGGTTTATTTGTATTTAAATAAATGGACCGAAGCGGCCAATGATTTTGCTCAAGTGCAAACAGCAGGTCATGCTCTTTTTACTGATTACAAAATGTTGTTTAAAGAATCAAATGAGCAGTCTGATGAAATGATTTTTTCTATACAAAATACGGGTATTGTAAACTTAGGTTCTACAACTCAATTCTTTTGTGGTACGCGTTCTGCTTTTGGTTCTAATTGGAACACTTATTTGGTTTCACCAAATGGAGTAGATCTTTTTGAAAATATTGACGGCAGTAAGTTTAGCTGGAATACTATTATTCCAGGCTTTTCTGCTATGACGACTAGAGAGCGTCAGGTATATTTCATGCGTGATAACTTAACAACGGCGGAGATTAATGCGAGAAAAACACTTGGTGCAGATATGACTAAATATTTGCCAACGGGTAACGAGGCGAGAATTAAGAAAGCTTTTGAAAATAGAGACCAAAGATTAGAGGCTTCTGTGATCACACCTTACTCTACTTACAATGGTGTTTTTGGTGCTGCGCCTGCCACTGTTACTAGCAGATTCCCTTACCGTGCCGAAGGAGCCACCAATGGTGACTTAAGAACAGATACACAAGCAGAGTTTTTTTACCTGCATAGAAAATTTGTGTATGAAGGGAACGTAGAATTGTTAAATAGAGCGTATGGTCCTATTGATTTTCCAGTTATACGCTACGCAGATGTTTTACTTATGTGGGCAGAAGCACTTGTTGAAATGAATGATATTGCTGGAGCCGTACAAAAAGTTAATCTTGTTCGTTCACGTGCGGGTATTGCCACTTTACAAACTACAGATTTAACCAAGCCTACTTATGTTTCAGGCCAAAGCAATTTGCGTGATCGCATTAGAAATGAAAGAAGAATTGAGTTCTTTAATGAAGGCGTTAACTACTTTGATGAGTTACGTTGGAAAACTTGGAAAGAAAGCAAATTTGCTGGTGTAAATGGATATAGAAGTGTATGGGGACAAAACATTGCTAACTATACTTGGGGTGGAGACCATTTCTATGTATGGCCTATTCCACAAGCCGAAATTCAAATTAATTCTAAGCTCGTTCAAAATCCTGGATGGCCTAACTAATCAATCATAATGGGGCGGCATTTGCCGCCCCATTATTATTCTTATTTAAGTATGTTTATATTTTTCAAGCAAGCGCGTATCTGGCTACTATTATTGGTTTTAGTGATTAGTAGTTGTAAAAAAGAGGCGGGTACTGGCGGAACAACCCCCACAAACCCCACAACGCCTACAACACCCCCCACAACACCTATAGTTGTTGACAACAGGTTTCCTGTTAATCTAATAGTTGATTCTTTAACACTTGCATATATTAGAACACAAGCGCTTACCAACACAGAAATGGCGGCTGCATTGGAGTCTATTATTATGCAACCTGCGTTAAATAATTTAAGTAAAACGCCATTACCTTACCTCGAAGTAACTTCAGATAATTTTAATGATATTTCTGCTCAAGCCAATAGTTGTAAAATTTTAGCGTTGAGGTGGTTGTATACTTATGAGACTAAACCCACCGAGGCTAAACCATATTTTGATAAAGTAGTAAGTACGCTTTTAGCTTGGGTTAATGCGGGTAATAAAGTTGCAAATCCTGTGCACACGCCCAACGAAACTTCTTATTTTGGTTTTTATGAAGCGTATTCTGTGGTTAGAAGTAGGATGGCTGCTGCCGATAAGGCCAAAGTAGACAATTGGATTACGGCAAGAGCAATTGCGTATCAGGTATATCCTGCACGCGTTAATAACTGGGAAACCATTCGGTTAAATTTGCTTTATTTTTTTGGTTATATCTTAGAAAATAAGGCAACCATAGATTATGCAAACAATACCTACAATACATTACTTAATGTTAATCTTTTTGCAGGCGGCAAGTCTGAAGATTTGGTAAATAGAGACGCCTTTGCTTACCATGCCTATAACCTTGCTTTTTATGCGCGTATTTTGAGAGTTAAATTCTTATATGAGGGTGCTGCATCGTTAAAAACCTTTAAAGAAAAAAAGAATACAATTAATGTTACCGTGCAGCATATGGTAGATTATTGGAAGCCGTTTTTAATTGATCCTGTCAATAATGTGCACATCGAATTTGTGAATACCAATTATGCTCCGGATAAAACCAGGGCCGACTATAATAAACCCTATGTTCCGGCTTCGTCTATGTATGTATTAGAAGAATTATTGCTTACTTTCCCAGAAGTAGCAACTTATATAAAAGCAATTAATGGGTCTACAACAAGGTATAATAGCAAGGCTAGTGGGTTTTTATATTGGCCTAAATAATTAAAATTCAAACAATGAAGCCATTTAAACATGTTAGCGTTTTATTTCTGATGTTGTTTTGTTTTATTACGTGTAGCGTTACTGCTCAGCGTAATATGTTAGTAACTGCCGCAAATAAGGCCGTAGTGGCTCAGTATTTATTACCCAAACAAAAATGGGTTTCGTATCCTAGCTATAACAATAGAGATGGTTGGAATGAGTTGATAGGAAAAAGTAAAGAGGAAATCATTAAAAAGGGCGAGGCTTTTTTAGCGTACGAATGGAAAGTGGTTACCGCTACCAATTATTTAGCCTACGAAAGAACAGGTGCTAGAACTGTCATGGAAATTCCATTTAATAAAAACAACGAAGCATTGATGCATTTGTTTTTAGCAGAAATGACAGAAGGTAAGGGGCGGTTTTTAGATCAAATTATAAATGGTGTTTGGCATACTTGTGACATGCGCACTTGGGTTTTATCCGCTCATCAGCCTGTACAAAAAACTAAAAGATCTTTACCAAACGAGTCAGAAGTAATTATTGATTTAACGTCTGGTGATATTGGATCTATGCTTTCTTGGATTCATCATTTTTTAGCATCAGAATTTGACAAAGTGGATCCGGTGATTGCGTCTAGAATTAGAAAAGAAGTTAAAAACCGCATTTTAGATCCTTATTTAGAACGTAGTGATTATTGGTGGCAAGCCTTAACTGGTGGGCCTGATCGTATGGTAAACAACTGGAATCCATGGTGCAATTTTAATGTACTTACTTCATTTTTATTAATGGAAGATGATAAGCAGCGCTTAACAGATGCTGTTTATAAAACCATGTCTTCGGTAGATAAATTTATCGACTATACCAAAGACGATGGTGCCTGTGAAGAAGGGCCATCTTATTGGGGACATGCAGCAGGAAAAATGTACGACTACTTACAAATTCTTGCGTATGCAACGGGCGGCAAAATTGATATTTTTTCTTCGGCTAAAATTAAATCAATGGGGGAGTATATTTCCCGATCATATATTGGTGATGGCTGGGTTGTTAATTTTGCAGATGCGTCTGCACAAGGCGGGGGCGAAGCTTCATTCGTATACCGTTATGGTAAAGCTGTTAATAGTGCCGAACTAAAAGGCTTTGGCGCTTATTTAAGCACCCGTGGCCCCGAAAAAGTTATTCATGATAGAGATGCATTTAGAACCCTCGAATATTTGTGGTCTAAAAATGAACTTGCTGCTACCGCACCTGCCCTTTCAAATGCTGCATATACCTGGTATCCACAAACAGAGTTTTGTTATATGCGTTCCGATTCTGTATTTTTTGCAGCAAAGGGGGGCTACAATGCAGAAAGTCATAACCATAACGACGTCGGTTCTTTTGTTTATTACGTAAAAAATAAACCTTTGTTGATAGATGCAGGGGTGGGTACTTATACCAAATTTACTTTTGGTCCGCAGCGTTATTCTATTTGGACCATGCAAAGTAATTTTCATAACCTACCTATGCCTAATGGGTTTGCACAAAAAGATGGCAAAGAGTTTCGTTCCAAAAATGTTGTATTTGATTCGCTGGCTAAATCATTAAAACTAGATATTGCTGGCGCTTACGAAAAAGCGGCTGGTGTAGATCAGTGGACCTTACAATATCAATTGTCAAAAACGGGCACATTAACTATTTCGGAAAATTATGTATTACAGCAAGCGCAACAGGCCAATCAACTTAATTTTTTATGTGCGACTAAGCCCCTTGTAGTAGAGCCCGGAAAAATCAAATTCACCAACGAGTCTAGTAGTGCATTTTTTATGTATGATGCTAAAACGTTTGATGTTCAATTTGAACCTGTAACACTTGATGATACAAGGCTTTCTAAAGTTTGGGGTAATGCCATTTATAGAATGATACTAAAAGACAAGCGTATTACTAGTAAAGGGAAATATCAATTTAACATCGTCCCGGAAAATTAACAATATAAAAGTATAGATATGAGCAAGCGCGTTTTATTAATTATAGCAATAATGGCCTCGGGCATTGGATTATTTGCCCAGTCAAATTCCAATACAGCATTAAAAAAACAAATAGCAGCTAATTTAACATTAGCCGTAGCGCAATATCAGTTGTTGCACAGCAATGTAGCTGCAAACCGGATGCCTCAAAACTATGATATAAGTAGTGGAAAGATGGTAACCAGTGATACCAAGTGGTGGTGTGCTGGATTTTTTCCAGGAACCTTGTGGTATTTATATGATTATAGTAAAAATGAATCCATCAAAAAAATTGCTGAAGAACGCTTGAATCTTATGGAGCCGGAAAAGCACTTTACTGGTAATCACGATTTGGGTTTTATGATGTACTGCTCCTATGGTAATGCATACCGCATCACAAAAAATGACAAATACAAAAAGATATTAGATACAGCAGCTATGTCATTGGCCAGCAGATTTCGTCCTAAAATTCAATCTATACAATCTTGGGACTCAAGCAAAAATTTTAAGTGTGCTGTTATTGTAGACAATATGATGAACTTAGAATTACTTACTTGGGTAAGTAACAATGGGGGATATCCTCGCTTTGGTGAAATTGCAAGAATACATGCCAATACAACGATGCAAAGGCAGTTTCGTCCAGATAATGCAGCGTTTCATGTGTTGGATTATAGTTTAGCTACGGGAACGCTTCTTAGAAAAACAACTTGGCAGGGTTATTCAGATTCTTCGGCTTGGTCTAGAGGGCAGGGTTGGGCTGTATATGGATACACTATGATGTATAGGCTTACAAAAGATGAAAAGTATAGGGAACAAGCGAATAAAATAGCTGCTTTTATATTAAACCATCCAAATTATCCAAAAGACGGTATTCCTTACTGGGATTTTGACGCACCAAATATTCCGGATGCACTTAGAGATGCTTCTGCTGGTGCACTAATGGCTTCTGCTTTTATTGAATTGTCTGATTATGTAACAGGCCCTTTAAAGCAGAAGTATAAAATTGCAGCAGAAACCATTTTAACAACCTTATCTAGCAGTCAATATTTAGCGACTAAAGGAACCAATGGCGGCTTTTTATTAAAGCATAGCGTTGGCGCACTGCCTTTAAAAGGTGAGGTGGATGTAGCGCTTACTTATGCCGATTATTATTTTGTTGAGGCGATGTTGCGGTATTTAAAGCTGTTATAACTTCCAATTAACAGATACTCCAAAAGCTCGCCCCATTCCATAAACACCAGAGCCGTGAGTTTTGTATTTTTGGTTGAGTATATTTATGGCACTAGAATTAATTTCTAGATCCTTCCATCTAATGCTCGCGTCTATTTGAATGGTATTCCATTGAGCGGTACCCAACGCACCTATTCTGTTATCGTCTATATCTCCCTTTGCAAGTCTGGTTTGTTTGCCGGCAAATTGGTGTCTAATAGCAACTGTTTTATTTTTAGAATGCCAGCTTAACTTGTTTTGACCAAAAAATGGTGGCATCCTTCGCATAGGTTCATTTTTGGTTACATTTTGGCCATAGGTATAAGTTGCATTTGATTGTAAGTCAAAATGTTTATTGATTTGATGCGACACTGAAATTTCTGTCCCTTTGATATAAGAAGATTCTATATTCTTTTTGGTATAAACATTGTATCCATTAATCACTTGACCATTAACAATCCTTGCAATTACATCTTTCAAATTCATCTGAAAAAAGGAAACAGTGACATTTGTTTTTACAGCATTGTATTTGTAGCCTATTTCAATATTTTTTGATTTTTCTGGCTTTAGGTTATAGCTAGGAATTTCATACCTAAAATCAACAATACCTAAAGTGCCCAAGTCGTCTATGTTTGGAGCCCTATAGCCTGTTGAGATAGAGCCAAAAATGAAATTATTTTTATTTAATTGATAGTTGACACCGAAATTGGTAACGAGTGCCGATGGTTTTAATGTAACATTCCCAAGTGTCGTGTCGCTTATGCGAATATTTAAAAAATTATAGCGAATACCTGCAATAACACTCAGTTTACCAAGGTTTATATAATGGATATTAAACAAAGAATTGTTATTGTAAATAGATCCATTTGGGTATAATCCTCTTTTTTGTATTTGAGTAGTAGTGCTCGTGTTTGTTTCGGTGGTATTGCTATTAACCAGGTCCGAATAGATGTCTATGCCTGTGTTGCTTGTCCAATTTTTTGTTGGCTTTACAATGATTTCGGCAGTTAGGCCGGTAGAATGTATGGTATCTCTTTCTTTTCTTAAAAGGGTCGTATTATTTTTTTGATTGGAACGATTTTCGATGGAGCGTTGCTGAGAGAGCGTTACAAGTATTTCAGAAATTACTTTGTGTTTACTTGCATACCTATATTTTAGGTAGTTTAAATTATGAACCTGTTTGTCAACTTGATTTATTTTAAAATTCTCTAACACTATTTTATGGTAAATAGGAATATCCCGTTGAATTGTATTTTGGGTTGAAAATGTAATTTCTTGGTTGCTACTTAGTTTTACTTTTGCTTTTATATCATAGTTTTTTTCTCTGTAACCAGTGGGTGCTTGATTGCCTACCCCTTCGCCACCAACAATGTCTCCATATCTTTTGATACTTAATCCACCTATAATAGACCAGTTGTTGGCCGCATAACTCATCTCGGTTCTATTTGTCTTTTCCATTTGGGAAGACAAAAATTTGCTGGTATTGCTCAGTTTAAAATCCTTGAAACCGCTTGTGTTTACTTCTTTGGTTGTAAGGTTAATGACGCCACCCATAGCATCAGAACCGTATTCAATGGCGCCGATACCTTTTAATACATCTACTCTTTCAAGGGTAAACATATCAATGGTATTCAGGTACTGATTGGGGCCATAGCGGTAAGTTGCATTGTTTAATCTAATGCCGTCTATTACTAAAAGCGTTTGATTGCCCGTAAGTCCTCTAATAAATGCGGAGCCCCCTCCATGGTTTGTTTTTTGTAAAAAAACGCCTGCTACCCCCTGTAAAGCCTCAGGTGTAGTTCTTGCGTTGGTTTCTCTTATTTGATTTTGATGAATAGAACTAATTACATACGGAGTTTTTGCCTGACTCGTTTTAATATTTCGACTCGTTACAAGAACCGAGTCTAGCTGATTATAAAGGGTATCTCTATTTTGAGCCGCAGTTGGCTTAACAATAAATAGTAAAACCCATAAAACCAATGAAATAATCTTAATCCCCATAAAACCAAGGTCTATTTTATTTTTGAATGATTGTGCCAGATGTTTTATAATGCTCTGTTCTTTGCTCATCTTCATTATCCATTTTAGGCCCTTGTTTTATTTTGCGCCAATCAATTGTTTGATTGTATTTTTTCATGGCTTTATCCCAATCAAATACTTCTTGGCTTGGAAATTCAAAATTGTAGGGTGTAAAGTCTGGGGTATTGGTAAAAAAGTCAGATAATAATGTTGCTGTTATATCATATTGGTTTACATACGGAATCCCCAATATGTTATACACTACTTTTAAAATAGAACCAAAGTTAGCGTGTGTTTGTGATATGTAATTCTTTTTTACATAAGGGCCTGCCATTAATAACACACTTCTGTGCGCATCTATATGATCCACACCACCCTGAGGGTCATCTTCTGTAACAATCACAAGCATATCTTTCCAGTAAGGTGTTCTACTTAAAAAATGGAGGGTTCTGCCAAGTGCTAAATCGTTGTCTGCCACATAAGAAGCACTATAAGGGTAACCGTCTTCTGGTCTTGGTCCTGCTGTGTGGTCGTTTGGGAGCATCATGGTAATCAACTGAGGCAAACTGTCTTTCCCATTGAGCCATTTTTTTGTAAATTCTTCTTCAAATTGCTTCGCTCTAAATTGGTCTGGAATATTGGTGTTGTATCCAGCAAAATTGTGCGAGGTTTTTTCCCAAACTCCTTTTTGCATAGGAACCATTACAATATGCCCAGCACCTGTTGCGGTATCATTCCAATCTTCTCTAACATGCGCTGTTTCATTGGCCTGCCCAAAATTATAGTAACTAATTTTTTTTCTGTCCAAGGCTTCCCACAAGCCACCAATTTCTGCATAATCCTCTGGGTCCATGCTTCCTGTTGAACCCGGAAAACGTCTACCTGGAGCCGAAGAAAAAAAGTCCGCCTTTTTATCGGTACTTGAATTGGCTTCTACCCATTCGTTAGGGATAACGCCCATCATCCAGTGGTGCCCATGAATAGAGGCATCGCTATCACAATAAAAATTATCACTCAGCGCAAACTGTTTAGCAATTTTTATGTGATTGGGTGAAACGTTTACATTTTTTACAAAATCTTTTTTACCGTATACATTTACGTCTAATCCAAATCTAGCAAGGCTATTATCTCCCCTTACTGTATTCATTTGACCAAATACTTCATCAAATGTTCTATTTTCTTTGGTGATAAATACAATGTGTTTAATAGGGCTTGTTTTACTTCCAGGTAATACAGGAAGCGGTAAGCTATCTGTTTGTGTTTTTGTAATAAATGTGTTTTCAATTACTTGCTTGGTGTATGCTTGTAATTTTTGGGTGTTAGGATTTGAGATTTTTTGAAAAGTACCGAGTTGAATATCTCCAATATAGCTTCCTTGTACTGGTATTTTAAAATCTTTACCTCCGTTAGGGCCCGCGCCTAAACCCCTGCAAGATGTTACAAAAATGGTTGAATCATTGTTGGACAATTTAACCCTTGTTGTACCCCAGCCTGTTGGGATAAGGCCTACTGTTTTATCTGTAGCCAACTCAATTTTAGCAACCGCATTAAATCCAAGTAACGCTACGTATAAGTGTTTTTCGTCTTTAGAGATATCAATACCAAAAGGAACTAGCCCTCTTAATTTATCAATGCGCTGATCCACTTTAATAGGAATATGCTTTACAATACGTCCTTTTTTGTAATCAATTACTGCTATGTTATCATTGGTAGCGTTTGTAACATAAGCATACTTACTGCTTACTACAATTGAGTTAGGGCTTGCGCCGCCAATTACTTCCGCGTCTTCAACAAGTTCGCCAAGTAGCATCCCTGTTTTTAATTTGGCAGCAACTTTATTGCTCGCTAAATCTATGGAGTACACGCTCATTGCTTCTGGTGCATTGGGGCTGCCTAGCCCTGGAATTTTTTTACCATCAATTTCAGTGCCTTCTATCGATTCTTTTGTGTTATTACCGTAAGGGTGCCAATTAATATATTGTGAATTTAAATTTTCTTTGGTTGTTCCTTCCACTAGTGGATAAGCGTACATCCCAACGTTGGCTACTAATACTGTTTTTTTATCTGGTGAAAGGGCAAGTCCAAAAGGCTGTCTACCAGTGGGTATCGAGGCTGTTATTTTTTTTTGTGTGAGGCTGTAGCGTACCAGTCTAAAATTGCCTCTATCTAATATGAGTAGTTCATTTTTTGAAGCATTGTAGATCAAATCACTTGTAAAGCTACCTTGGTATTGTACCCCATTAAATAAACCATCCAAATAAATGGAATCTACTTTCTTGTAGTTGACATAATCGTATACAATGACTGATCCTTCGTCTCCACCACTTAAATACACAAGGCTCTTTTGTGTATCAAATGAAACACCCAAAAAAGATCCTTTGATTAAAGGGCTTTCTTTTTTATTATAATATTCAGGGATTCTTTTTTGTTGCATCGTAGCTATATCAATGATAGTTATAGCATTTTCGTGCATGGTGATGGCAACTTTTTGATCTGGCGAAATGGCTAGTCCAAAAGGGTCGTGGGTAATGCGAATCATTTTTTCTGCGGGTGTAACATACCTGCCGCTTGGAAGCACAGAATGCCCAACTGGGTCTATTTTTGCTAACTCTTTAAAGCCAGGAACAGATAAATAACTTACCGGTTGTGCAATTGCAGAAAACCTAGCAAACGCCAAATAAAATAAAAATATATAATTAAATTTCATATACCAAAAGGTTTAAACAAACCTATGTTTTTATATGAAATATTGGGCTTCATGCTAATTATTAATTTGTTA
>Ga0208597_1000242_pt1 | contig 21175 bp, 22 predicted proteins | sample LakMenEpi05May12_FD_150673 | JGI IMG/M metagenome (GOLD analysis project Ga0208597, IMG submission 150673) | Freshwater microbial communities from Lake Mendota, WI - 05MAY2012 deep hole epilimnion (SPAdes) | ecosystem: Environmental > Aquatic > Freshwater > Lake > Epilimnion/Euphotic zone ...
ATTACTCTTTTCAATGAACTCTTGTACAAAAGATGAAGTACAGAAGAGTAATTCTATCGCAAACAACGAAACTGAAATAGTAGAAACAAAGGGAGATGGGACAATAACTCATAATGTATACTACAAAGGCGAAAAATTTGTATTAAAAGGCAAACAGGATTTTGAAAACAAATTAGTAAATTGGGAGAATATTCCAGATAAGTTGAAAGAATGGAATAAGACGGGCGAAGAAGAAGTTGTATCTCAAGTACTATTATACGATGATCGAACTGATGTTTACTTATTTGACTCAAAAGAGGAACACCAAGAAATGTTCACCTTTGCTGAAGGGAATCAAAATCGTTTAAAAGGTCAGAATGAAGTTACTTTAAAAACATATAATGATATTGCAACAAGTGGTTCAGGCGGTACTATCTATGGAAATATTTTAAGGTCTATCGCAAATTGTTGTTGGGCGAAAAGATGTTTTGGTAACTTTTGGTGTTATGGAGATGGTGCAGGTTCTTTACCAAGCTCTGAAGATAATGAAATAAGTGGGATTCAACTTGGACAGACATGGTGGGGTGCCGAAAGAGCGCAGTTCGTTTGTTGTCAGTTTTCAAATTGGGGTGGCTCACGGCTCTATATAACTAAAGTAACAACAAACCCAATAGCGTATGCAAATATGTTCAATTATAATTATACATATATTTGGAATAGAAACTGGAACGATGCTATTTCTAGCTACGAGCTGTTTCAAACAAACTCATTTTTGTCAGGTCAACGAATTTAAAATTCAATTTTTAAAGGAGGAGCAGAATTTTCTGCTCCTCCTTATTTATAACTGTAAATTAATTTAAAATATGAAGTACTTATTTATAATATCAATATTAATTTTAACATTTTCTTGCTGTAAAACTGATCCTGAAATTGTGATAACTGAAACAGATAAACAAGGCAACATAATTAAAGGGGACACAAATACAGGTAAATTTGCCATTTGGGTTATAGATACAAACGAAGCAGGCAATAAAGTTTTTTTTAAAGAAAATACATTAGGATTTATGCCATTTAAACAAAATTGCAACGATATAATAAAACTATATATGTATCCCAATCCTATGACAGGTAACGATACTTTAAGATACAAAATAAACTCTAGCAAGAATTTATTAGCAGTCTGGTATTGGCCAAATGATGGTTCAAGTATGTTTGGAGGTAATCTGTCTATTCCAACAAAATTAGTAGATGAAGAATACGGAGGACTTTTAGTTAATGGACAAAGAACTGACAATAAAACAATGTTGTATCATTTTATGGTTGCAACAACAGACTCTTGTGTTTATAAAACAACCTGGCAAGTTGTAAAAAAGTAATAACTACCCGATATAACAGAGGTTCCCCAAAATGGCGGGACCGTCTTTTTGGGAAATTTTTGCTTTGCAGGAAATATGTGTATATCTGACACCGCCACTTCGGGATGCCTCGGGAAGTTAGCTGATAAAATACAATGAAAACAAATCAAGCCTAACAAAATACTATGAAAGCAAAACAAAAAACCTTATTTTCTTGAAAACCTTAAAATAATCACAACTTTTATGAAAAAACTAATTTTATTATCTATATTATCTATTTTGATGATAGGATGCTCAAAAGAAGAAGAGAATATCGACTATGCAAAGCAAGTGGTTGGAAAATATAAAACCAAATCATTAAATTCAAATGGCACATTTGCAACAATTCCAGATAATGTAGAAGCCTATCACGTCATTTCATATAGGTCATTTAATAAAGTGGATTTGTTACAAGATTTTCCAAATGGAAGATCAAGTCTTTATAATATCGATGTTTCTAAGAATAATTTATCTAGTACATTATCAGATAGTAAATTTGTTGGGTCTGTCAATGGTAATACGTTGACATTTACCCTTACAATGTATACTGGAGAATATGTTTCATGCATGTCAGTGAAGTAATAATGATAATTCTATAATGATATTCTTTGACTAATCTGTTATCTAACTTCTATAATCTTTCATCTAAAAGAACAAATACACAGCCGCACCTCCCAAAAATCCTAGTAAAGCAGGGAATGAAATATGTTTTACATACCACATAAATTCTATTTTTTCACTATTCATAATAGCTACTCCTGCTGCAGATCCTATGACCAACATGCTGCCGCCTGTTCCTACTGTGTAGGCTAGAAAAAGCCAAAAATTATGATCTGTCGGATATGTGTCCAGTCCATACATCCCCTGAATAGCCGCTAGAATAGGCACATTATCAAAAATAGATGAAATCAAACCAATAAGCATTGAAAAAGCATACGTATTTGGAATATTATGGTTGGCTACATGCGCTAGTTCTGTGAGAATACCACCCGTTTGCAATGCAGCAACGGCAAGCAAAATGCCAAGAAAAAACAACAAGCTGGGAATATCCAATTTTTCCAAAGCCCTATAAATAGATTTGCTTTCTTTTTCCTCACTTTCTTTGCGAATATGAACAATTTCACTGATCATCCAGTAAAAGCCTACACAAAAAAGCATGCCTACAAAAGGCGGTAAATGAGTCCAAATTTTAATAATAGGGACAAGTATTAGCATCAAAACCCCAATGATAAACATAAAATTGCGTTCTTTGATGTTCTGGATTTGTTTGGAAATTTGAAAATTTACAGTTCCTTTGAAGTGTCGAACTAGTATGAAAAACGGGATCAATAATCCTACAAGACTAGGAATAAATACGCTTTTCATGACTCCAAAAGCCGTTATTCGATTGCTAATCCAAAGCATAGTCGTCGTTACATCACCCAACGGAGACCATGCGCCGCCTGCATTTGCCGCTATGATAATCAAGCCTGCTGCGAGTAATTTTTCGTTTCGTTCTTCAAAGATTTTTCGACTCATGGAAGACATAATGATAGCCGTAGTAAGATTGTCCAAAAATGCAGAAAGGAAAAAACTGATAAAACATAGAGCCGCCAAAAGATATTTTTTGTTTTTAAATGTTAGATTTTCGAGCACTAAATCAAAGCCATTGTTCAAATCGATGATTTCAACGATAGTCATAGCACCCATCAAAAAGAATATAATACCTGCAATTTCTTCAATATGATGTAATAAATGACTTTGAACCATCTCATTTTGTTGGTGAAGTATGGCTAATACAATCCACAGTAACCCTCCCAATGTCAAAGCTACAGAAGATTTGTCATGCGCTATTTTCTCTTCAAAAATAATGAGGGCATAGCCGATTATAAAAAGGAAGGATAAAGCAATAATCATATAATTTGAAATCAGTTGTGAAAAAAAAAGTAGTTTTACCACTTACAAATTTAGCAAAATTTTAGTAAAAAATGGTATTAATCGTAGATAGTGGGAGCACCAAGTCGCATTGGGCTTATTATAAGGAAGAAAATTTGCATGTATTTGAAACTAAGGGAATGAGCCCTTATTTTGTAGATAGTGACTTTGTGTTTGAAGAGCTTAATCAATCGGAAGCTAAGGATTGGAAAGAGTTAGTAACCGCCATTCATTTTTATGGAACAGGTTGCTCACACGAGAAAATGAATGATAAACTTAAAACTATTTTTAAAAATTATTATGTCAATGCACATCAAGTTGAAGTGAAACATGATATGATGGCGGCATGCATAGCATTATTTGGTCATGAAGAGGGTATTGCATGTATTTTAGGAACAGGGTCCAATTCTTGTGTATATAATGGGAAAGAAATTACAGCAAATATTCCTGCCCCAGGATTTGTGCTAGGAGATGAGGCGGGAGGTGCTTTTTTAGGAAAATCACTTTTGCGAGCCTTTATTTACAAAAAATTATCGCCACAAATCATGACCTATCTCCAGGAAGAAATGAAATTAGAGGAAGTAGAAATTTATGAAAACATATATTCAAAACCACAGGCAAATCGATATTTGGCTAGTTTTGCCCCTATTTTACATCGGTTCAAATCGGATGTGAGTATTCAAGAAATACTTCATAGTGCATTTGACGAGTTTATTAAATATCATATCCTAGATTATCCACAGTATAAAGAATTGCCTATTGCCGCGGTAGGTTCGGTAGCCTATTATTTTCAGGATGATTTTGATTATACATTGAAAAAGTATGGTTTAAAGTTGTCGCACGTGGAGAAAGAGCCTATCGTTGCATTGGCAAAATATCATCGGAAATAAATTATTAAAATTAATTTTGTAAAAAATTTAAAGCTAAAATAAAAAAATATGAGGTTTACTATATCTACTAAAATTGCAAATAATATCTTTGCTTTTGTTATGTTTGTCTTTGGGATGATGCATCTTTTTGGTTCAGGACAAATGAGTTCGATTGTGCCTTTGCCTTTTCAACGGTTTTGGGTGTTTTTTACAGGTTTTGCACTTATTGCTTATGCTGTTTCGGTATTTATAAACCATAAGTGGAGTCAGATTGCAGGATATTTATTGGCCTTGATGTTAGTTGTATTTATTGTTTCGGTGCATCTACCTGCTATCATTCGCCATGAATTATTCAGCGAACTGAGTGTAATAATGGCATTGAAAGATTTAGCATTGGCTGCTGCGGCTATAAGTATAGCCAACCAATCAAAAAGCTAGATCTTATATCCCAAAGTTTTAAGCATGTCTTTAGTCTTTTGGACATAGTCCCCTTGAAGTACGATTTCAAAGTCTTTTACGGTGCCGCCTACGCCCAATTTTGTTTTTAATTTTTTAGATAAATCTTCCAAATCTTCTAGTTTTCCTTGAAAATTATTGACTATGGTTACTTTTTTTCCTGCACGGTTTTTGGTGTCTAAGATTACTCTTAGTCTTTGTTTGTCTACACTAAGCGTTTCGGTGGTATCTTCTTCAAAAACGTATTCAAAATCTTTATTGGTAGAATACACCACATTGCGGATGTCGTTTTTTTTGCTCATAATTATTTTTCTAGAAAATTCATTACTTTTTCTTTTAGCTGAAAATAAGCTACTTCTATATCATCATTGATGATTTTATGGTCAAAGAAATTTTCAAATTTCATCTCATCTTTTGCTTTATTTACTCTGGTTTGAATCTTATCTTCTGTCTCGGTTTTTCGTCCGCGCAGTCTTTTTTCCAATGTCTCAAAATTGGGCGGAGCAATAAAAATAGACAATATATCTTGACAAAGCAACTTTTTGATTTTCAATGCACCCATGATATCTATATCAAAAACCGCAACTTGGTTTTTCTTCCATATTTTCTCCACTTCGCTTTTCAATGTACCATATTTAGTGCCATTGTATACCTCTTCCCATTCAAGAAAATCTTCCTTTTTGATTTTATCTTCAAAGGCAGCGTTATCTATAAAAAAATAATCTTTTCCATCTTCTTCACTTATCCTAGGCGAGCGCGTAGTAGCCGATACCGAAAATTTAAAATTTGGAAATTCGTCCAAAAGCATTTTTACCAAAGTAGTTTTGCCGGCACCAGACGGAGCTGTGATGAGAATGGATTTATTTTTCATGAAATCAATATTTACAAAATAGGATTATGGTTTTTGATTATGTACTGCAAATTTAATAAAAAATACTTTAAAAGTCGTCTTTTTGACATCAATTTTATTTATCCCTTTTTGAAATCCAAAAATTATTAATGCCTTCTCCTATGATTAATTGAATTTTTTCTTCCTGAACCAATTCTAGAATCGCCAAAAAATGATATATGGCATGGATTCTATTTTCTATTGCATCAAAAAGTCGTTCAAAATCTACTTTCTCTTTTTCGCCTAATTTGTTTAGAATTAATTCTTTTTCAATAGCTATATCATATGAAATCTTATTGATTTGATGATGAACCGTATCTTCTTGCGCTCGTTTTTTTTCTAGTAAGTTCTGAAAAACGCGCATCAATTTTGTAATGGTGATATGTTCCATTTCAAAATCGGTTTCATACAATTTGGCTATTTCCTCTATTTCTGCCTTTGCCGATGGACGTCTCATTTTGTGGAGTTGTTCCAGCTCCATTTCATGAAGTTTTTCGCTAAACTCTTTGTATTGTTTGTATTCAATGATTTTTTGAACCAATTCCTCCCTCGGATCTATCTCATTGCCCTCATCATCCAGCTTTTTTCTTGGCAAAAGCATCTGCGCTTTGATTTTCATCAGCGTAGCTGCCACCAAGATAAATTCACTTGCCAGTTCAATATTCATCTGCTTCATCTGATGAATATACGTCAGAAAATCCTCCGTGATTTTCGTGATAGGAATATCATAAATATCCAATTCATCTCGTTGGATAAAGAATAATAACAAGTCAAAAGGCCCATGAAACTGCGGCAATGCGATCTCAAAGGTCTGATTTTCGGTCTGTGGCATTTAATTTTATAAAAGACACAAAAATAGTCAATTGCAATTTAAAATGAATCTAAAAGAATTTATATTGGGCGCACCTTCGGCCGGGCTATTCAGGGCTTCGCTTCGCTACGGTGCTTTGCACCAAGCCCTTTCTATCCCTTGCGCATTGTCAAAGGTTCCGGTCGTTCCTTATGTAAACTTATATTTGATAGATGGAATTAGTATTTATAAATTAAATCAATAGATAAAATCTATAGAAACAATAGATATAATTCATGAAAATAATGGTGAAAATAGCCGTATCTTTGCTGTATCAAAAAAATTAATTATTTAACAAGTATAAAATTTAAAAACTATGTCATTTGTAGGTAAAAAATTCCCTAATGTAACCGTAAAAGCTATCGACGAAATGGGCGATGCGTTTGAAATGAATTTACTAGAAAAAGCAGTAAATGAAAAGAAAAAAGTGCTTTTATTTTGGTATCCAAAAGATTTCACATTTGTATGTCCTACAGAGCTTCATGCTTTTCAAGAAGCCTCTGCTGAATTTGCAAAAAGAAATACAATCATCGTAGGTGCTTCATGTGATACAGCCGAAGTACATTTCGCATGGTTAAATACTCCCAAAGCACAAGGTGGTATTGAAGGTGTAAAATATCCTTTGATAGCGGATTCAAATAGAAACCTTTCTAATATCTTGGATATTTTGGATGGCGAGTACACAGATAATGAAAATTATTTGATAGCAGGCGATAATGTATCGTATAGAGCTACCTATATCATTGATGAAGAAGGAACTATCGTTCATGAAAGTATCAATCACATGCCTATTGGACGAAATGTAAATGAGTATTTGAGAATTATTGATGCATATACACACGTACAAACTCATGGCGAGGTATGTCCAGCAAACTGGGAGCAAGGAAAAGATGCTATGAACGCCAATCGTGACGGTGTAGCGAGTTATTTATCATCACACTAAAATTAAGAGGATATGTTCATCGAATTGGAAAAAGATAATTTGGCCGAAGTACTTCAGAGTCATCCACGCGTATTTGTTCAGTTTTCGGCTGGATGGTGTGGCAACTGTAAAATCATGAAGCCCAAATTCAAACGTTTCTCAGAAGAAGATGCCGATGCCACATTTGTGCTGGTAGATGCCGAAAATTTTCCTGAATCTCGCAAGCTAGCCAAAGTAGACAATTTACCTACTTTTGCAAAATTTGAAATGGGGGCTTTGACGGGACAAATTCAAACCAATAAAGCCGAAACGCTAAAAGAATTTTTGTATGAGACTACCCATAATTAAGCATTTGGTCAATTTTGCGGAGCAAAATGATATCGACTTCATCCATGAAACGATTGAAACTTTGGAAAATTTGATAGAACTAGAATCCCTCAAAGATGAAGAACTAGATGTAATAGGAGAGCTATTGTCAAATATGAGTGGCGCTGTAGCCGTTCATCAGATGATAAAAGATGGCAAGTCCAAATCCGAAGCCCTCAACGCCTTTATGGCTCGAGTGGTAGGTGCTATTGATAAATAAGTACATTTTATCCATATTAAATTTATGCCTAGCTTTTTTTAGCTAGGCATTTTTTTTATTCATTAAAATGTTATTCCAGTTTTTTAATTGCGCTCGTGATAGAAGCGACATCCTCCGTAGCCTTTGGCAAGGAGATATAGCGAATAGCACGAAAAAAGCGCCCTAAAAATAAAATTAGGACACTAAAAAAGCATAGATGTTTATAAAGATTTATGCTGAATTCATTTTTTTTTTGTTTTTTTGCGGTTGATTTATGCAAGAAGAAGAAAAAGATAATAAACCCATAGAAAATATTCCACACGTGGATAGCTTATACAAGAAATGGTTTCTTGAATATGCTTCGTATGTAGTATTGGAAAGGGCTATTCCCGCTTTGTACGATGGTCTCAAGCCCGTGCAGAGAAGAATTCTTCATGCTATGAAGGAGCAGGATGACGGTCGTTTTACAAAAGTTGCAAACCTCATAGGGCAGACCATGCAGTATCATCCCCACGGTGATGCAAGTATTGGAGATGCGCTCGTGAATATAGGACAGAAAGAGTTATTGATAGAAACTCAGGGAAACTGGGGTGATATCCGAACAGGCGATAACGCTGCGGCTCCCCGTTATATTGAAGCAAGATTGTCAAAATTTGCATTATATGCGTGTTTTCATGATCAAAATACAGAGTGGCAACTGAGCTATGATGGCAGAAAGCGTGAACCTGTATTTTTGCCCATTAAATTTCCTTTGCTTTTATCGGATGGTGTAGAAGGAATTGCGGTGGGTATGAGTACAAAAATTCTTCCCCATAATTTTATAGAATTGTGCAAAGCCTCTATTCGTTGTATTCAAGGAAAATCTTTTGAATTATATCCCGATTTTCTACAAGGAGGGATGATAGATGTAAGCAATTACAATCAAGGAAATCGTGGTGGAAAAATTCGTTGTAGAGCCAGAATTGAGAAGGTTGATAATAAAATAATTCGTATTACGAGTGTGCCTTTTGGGGTTACGACCGAAAAAATGATAGATAGCATTTTGTCTGAAAATCAAAAAGGCCGTATAAAAATCAAAAAAGTAAACGACAATACGGCAAGTGATGTGGATATTCAAATAGAATTAGTCCCTGGTACTTCTATCGACCATACGATAGATACGTTGTATGCTTTTACATTGTGCGAAGTGTCTATTAGCCCGCTGGGATGTTGTATTATAGACAACAAACCTATGTTTTTGGGCGTAGATGAAATGCTCCGTCTTTCTACTAAAAATACCATGCATTTGATTCAACGAGAGTTGGAAATCAAAAAACACGATTTGGAAGAAAAATGGCATTTTTTATCGTTAGAAAAGATATTTTTTGAAGAGCAAATCTACAAAGAGCTTGAGAAAAAACACGAAACGTGGGAAAAAGTCTTGCAGGCTATAGAAAAAGGATTTGAGCCGTATTTGGGCATATTCAAGCGAGAGGTAAGTAAAGAAGATTATGAAAAATTGACCGAAAAGCCTGTAAGGAGAATTTACAAATTAGACATTGACGATCTTAAAGCAAAAATTCAAAAATACGAAGACGATATTGCGCAGGTTCAGCATCATTTAGATCATTTGGAGGATTATGCTATTGCCTATTTCAATACATTAATTGAAAAATTTGGAAAAGGCAAGGAGCGAAGAACGGAAATAAAAACTTTTGATAAAATTGAGGTGAAGCAAGTGGTCCTAAACAATCAAAAATTGTACGCCAATTTCAAAGATGGTTTTATAGGATATGGGCTCAAAAAAGAGGAGTTTATAGCCGATTGTACGGATTTGGATGATATTATTGTCATTCGAAAAGATGGCAAAATGATTGTTTCTCGTATTTCGGACAAAAAATTTGTGGGAAAAGATATATTGTATTGTGGTGTATGGAAAAAAGACGATGAACGAACTATCTACAATCTAATTTATTTAGATCCAAAATCGGGCAAAAATTATGTAAAACGATTCCAAGTATTGGCTATTACAAGAGATAAGGAATATGATTTGACCAATGGGAATAATTGTAAAATCTTGTATTTGACGGTAAATCATAATGGCGAAGCGGAGATTGTGAATGTGAAATTGTCGCAATCGAGCAAAGCGCGAATCAAAATCTTTGATTTTGACTTCAAGAGCGTAATGGTAAAAGGTAGAAATAGCCAAGGAAATATTATTACTACATATCCTATTCAAAAAATAGATATGAAGAAAAAAGGCGAATCTACTATTGGCGGAAATCATTTGTGGGTCAATAAAGAGACGGGAAGAATCAATAAAAATAAAGAAGGGCAATATTTGGGTGAATTTTTTGCCGAAGATTGTTTCTTGATATTGAACAAAAATGGAAGCTATTCGTTAGGTACGCCCGAAAATATGCTCAAAGTAGACTGGGATAATATCTTGAGTATAGAGAAATTCAATGAAAAAACCACGTTGAGTGCTATTTATTTTGATGGAGATTCAAAGAATTATTATGTAAAACGATTCGCGATAGAATTGAAGACGGAGCTAAAAGAACATAGTTTTATTACCGAACAGGATAAGAGCAAATTGATGCTTGTGACAGGTCACCCCAATCCTAAGGTGAAGTTCAAGATTTTGAAAGGAAAAAACAAAGAAGAGGTGATAGAAGAGATTTCATTGAATGAATTTATTGATATCAAAGGGTGGAAGGCTCTTGGAAATAGGCTGACACAACATGAATTGAAAGGCAAAATAGAGTTATTGTCAAAAGATAAAGAACTCATATACGAAGAGCCAAAGAAAGAGGTACCTCCTCCAATGCCTATTCCTGAAGATAAAAAAGAATTGGATATTATTATGCCCGAAGAAGATAAAAATATAAAACCAATTCAAGGAACGTTGTTTGATTTGTAATAATACTTTTTTCTTAGTTTTAGTAGGTTAAATTGAAAATATTTCCTTGATTTTCAATTTATTTTAAAATAATCTTGACAAAGGCATCTTGATTATCTTATATTTGCGCTCCAATTATAAAAAATACTCAAAAAATGTCTGAAGTATATAAACTCAATAAATTCGAATTTGATTTACCCGAAGAATTAGTAGCCAAATATCCACCCAAAGAGCGTGGAGACAGCCGTATGATGGTTGTTGATAGAAAAAAAGGCACAATAGAACACAAGATGTTCAAGGATATTTTGAACTATTTTGATGATGGCGATTTGATGCTATTCAACAATACCAAAGTAATGCCAGCTAGAATGTGGGCTACCAAAGAGAAAACAGGAGCAAAAATTGAGGTTTTTTTGTTGAGAGAGTTAAATTCAGAACAATTTGTATGGGATGTATTGGTAGATCCAGCACGTAAAATTCGTGTAGGAAATAAATTGTATTTTGGAAAAGACTATGTATTGGTAGCAGAAGTTATCGATAATACTACTTCGAGAGGAAGAACCTTGCGTTTTTTCTACGATGGAGATAGCAGTACTTTTAGAGATTATTTGTTTAGTTTTGGAGAGACTCCATTGCCAAAATATATAGTAAAACAAAGGGGATTGGATCCTTCGGATAAAGAGCGTTACCAAACTATCTATGCAAAAGAAGTAGGCGCTGTAGCAGCACCAACGGCAGGATTGCACTTTACACCTGAAATTATGAAACGCCTTGAAATCAAAGGAGTTAATATAGATGAATTGACTTTGCATACAGGATTGGGCAGTTTTAGAACCATAGATGTTGAGGATTTGTCCAAGCATAGAATGGATGCTGAATATGTAAATATAAAAGAAAAAACCGCTCAGATAGTAAACGAAACTAAGGCAAATGGCAAAAAAGTATGTTCTGTAGGAACTACGGTAATGCGTAGTTTGGAGAGTTCAATTACGAGTACGGGACTTTTAAAGCCTTATGATGGCTGGACAAATTTATTTATATTCCCTCCGTATGACTTTAGTGTAGCGGATTGTTTATTGACTAATTTCCATATACCCAAATCTACGTTGTTGATTTTAACTTCTGCCTATGGTGGATATGATTTGATTATGGAAGCTTATGAGCAGGCTATTAAAGAAAAATATAATTTCTTCTCTTATGGAGATTGTATGTTGATTTTGTAATCTAACATTCGTAAAAAGATAATAAAAAAGTCCAACAAATTTGTTGGACTTTTTTTATGCGTTTAAGATATTATCTATTTGTTTTGAAAGTTCTTCCATACTGATACCACTTTCCAGATGTCCTTCTCTTGCCAAGCTAATAATGCCCGTAGTTTCGGACACAATGATGGATATTGCATTAGCTACTTCTGTTACTCCCACTGCACTTTTATGACGCAATCCAATTCGTTCGGGTAAATCTAATTTTTGACTTATGGGCAATACACACGACGCCGCTTTAATTTCTCTACTTTGAATAATGATAGCGCCATCGTGCAAAGGACTTTCTTTTACAAAAATACTCTCGATGAGTTTACTCGATATTTTTCCATTAATAGTGATACCAGTATTGATGATATTGGAGTAGTCACCCATTTCAAAGAAGACAATAATAGCTCCAATTTTATTTTCGGATAAGAACTGCACAGCTTCAGATACATTATCAATGATAGTTTGATTTTTGTAGGACAAATCCGATTCAAAAATGGAGTTTCTAATTTTTCGTATTTGTCTTGAAAATCGATTATTCCCAATTGACATCAAGATATTTCTCAGCTCGGGCTGAAAAATAATTAAAATAGCAATAAAACCATATTTTGAAAATTCATCAAACAATTTTGAAAGCATATTGAAGCCCACATATGACAAAAATAATGAGAATAGATATACAAACATAAGACCAAATAGTATATAAAATGCTACCGATCCCTTAAAATATCTATATATTAAAATACCAACTATCACCAAAATGATAATTTCTATAAGATTGAGAAGTTCAAATGTATTTAATAATACCATAAGTCTAAAATCAATTGGATTTTAATAAAATTTAAAGGTAATAATAAAAAATTAAAAAATGTTAATTTTTCTTCATTTGCTCTAAAATTTCAGCTAAAAGCTTTTCTGTTTTTGAATCTTCAGCTGGCGGTGCTGCGGGGACTTCTTCCTCTTTTGTACGGAATTTATTTACCGCTTGAATGATAATAAATAAAAACAAGGCAACCACCAAAAACTTGGTAATAGCAGCAAGTGTCAATCCATATTTAATTTCAGCTTCACCTATTGTGATAACCATTTTTTCAAAATTCTTGCCTCCCATCAAAATGCCTATGATTGGCATGAAAATATTGTCTATTATAGAAGATACAATCGAATTGAAAGTAACTCCAATGATGGTAGCAATAGCTAAGTCTAATACATTGCCTCTAAAAACAAAGGCCTTAAATTCTTTCAACATATAATTTTATTTTAATGTTTTGTTATAATTATCAATAAATCCAACCATTTGTTCTGGCGCTAATTTTTTAGCTATAATTTTATTATTTTTATCCAATATAAAATACTCTGGAGTTGCTTTAATATGATATAATACCAAGAATAAAGGGTTCATTTGGAATTTTGGATCGGCATAATTTTTAAATCTTAATTTATTATTTTTGACGAAGTTTTTCCAATCTTCGATATTGTTTCCTTTATCTGTAATCGTACTTACCGCAAATACATCTGTTTTGCGTTTTAGCAAATCGGGGTATACACTGTCCAATTTTGGAATTTCTTTTTTGCAATGTCCACAGTCTGGATTCCAAAATACCAAAATTTTGTACTCACTTTTCATATCATACAATCTGCTAGATTTTACTAATGTTGTATCAAATGCAGCAAAATCTGGCGCTACTTTACCTATCATCAAAGGCTCAATATCGTCGGCATCGTATTGCATCTTTTTTATAGTAGCGCTATCGGTCCATGGAGCACGTCCTTTTTGGTAATAATTTCGCACCAAATGAACATATAATGCATCCTGTCCCATGATTTTACTATTGGCAAAATCATTGATAAGTGTTCCAAGGCAATATCGATTCATCATAGAATTGGGATCTTTGATTTTTCCTAAAAAGGCATCAATTTCTACTTTTAAAGTATCTGGATGTTTCAATACAATTTTATCGAAAAACGTTTTGAATTTTCCTTCAAATACAGGCGTATACAGAAGTCTATCGTCATTCAAATCGATATTGTCCCAATAATGTGATTTGTAATAATTGTATTGAAAGTTGGAATCAATCAAAGTTCCATCTGTTTTTTTCGGGGCATCGGGAACCTCTATTTCCTTCATCATTTTCATGATTTTTGAATACAATAGCGTAGGATTGGTTTTGATGACGCCATCGCGTTTATCTTGAATCATTTTATCCATCTCCTTCATACGCTCTTCGATTTTCTTTTTGTCCGATTCGCTTGTATTAGCTGCAGTAAATTTACCTTTGAGATCATTCATTTCTTTGTATAAAGGCTCTACAAATTTAATTTCAGAATAGAAAAAGTCATTTTCAATACTATTTTTTATTTGAACTTTATTGATATTAATTGAATCAAAAAGAAGTTCCATATTCATTTCTTTTTTCGACACCAAAAACTCTACATAATTATTTCCCAAAGTAGGAAATACAATCATGTAAATACCACCTTTGATTTTGTCTTCGTTGTCTACATAAATGGTTTCGCCTTTTTTATCAAAAGCCAATGAATCGATTTTGTATTTATTGCTTCCCATGTGGTTGGCAAGAAGACAATACTTGTTTTCGAGACCTTTTGCTTTGATTTTCAGCTTAAAAGCTTCCTTTTTTACTTGTGAAAATGCTGATATAGTGGATAAAAGTAATAACGCTAGTAAAATTCTTAACTTCATTTTGATTGAATTAATAATGTTTAAATAATTTTCCAATTAGTTAATGCAAATATAGTCAAAATATTGTATGTATTATCTTTAAAAATTGCTAAAAATGATAATTTAACCCGATTTTGGAATAGAATCTTTAGTTTTGTAGGTTCATTTAATTATAATTAACAATTGTCACATGGCTCAAATTCCTTCGGTAAAACTCAAAAAAAATCGCGCTTCTTCATTATATAGAAAACATCCTTGGATTTTTTCGGGTGCTATTTATTCCGAAGTATCTACTTTAAAAAATGGCGATTTAGTTCAGGTTTTGGAAGAGAACAATGAAGCGTTAGCCATTGGTCATTTTTTTCATGGCTCCATTGCGGTGCGTGTATTGGAGTTTTCGGATGAAACGGATGTATTCGAAATATTTAATCGAAAAATTAGGGCTGCTTTTGCTTTGCGCCAGCAATTGGAACTGGTCAATAATCCTAAAACGAATATGTATAGACTTATTCATGGCGAAGGCGATGGGCTTTCGGGCTTGATTATAGATATATATGGCAGTACAGCGGTTATTCAATGTCATTCGGTGGGTATGTATGCACACATTCAAGATATTGCCAAAATTTTAGTTGAAATTTATGGCGATTCGCTTGCTATCTTTGATAAAAGCGAGGATGTAACCAAAGAAGCCAATTTGAAAAGTTATATAGTAGGAGCCAAAAAGGACGAACCGTTGTATGAAAATGGTTTGCAATTTTTGATAGATTGGGAAGAAGGACAAAAAACAGGCTTTTTTATTGATCAACGCAATAATCGAAAGGCTTTGCAGAAATATGTAAAAGACAAAAATGTCATCAATCTCTTTTCGTATTCGGGCGGATTTTCGATGTATGCTCAGGAAGCGGGTGCAAGTCAAGTGATTTCGGTAGATGCATCTCGAGCAGCCAATGAAATTTGTGTCAAAAATTTTGAATTGAATTTTGGAGCACCTCACGAAGCTATTACAGCCGATGCGGTTGAATATTTAAAAAGTATGTCGCACAATTTTGATGTGATTGTTCTTGATCCACCTGCTTTTGCCAAGCATTTATCCGCAAAACACAAGGCAATTCAAGGCTATAAAAAAATCAATCTTCAAGCCATAAAACATATTAAACCCAATGGTATTTTGCTTACGTTTTCATGTTCGCAAGTAATTGATGCGCAAACCTTTAAAGATACTATTACTGCTGCGGGAATTGAAGCGGGAAGAAATGTGCGTATTATCGAACAACTTTCCCAGCCCGAAGATCATCCTATCAATCTTTTTCATCCTGAAAGTAGCTATTTGAAAGGCTTGGTTTTATTTGTGGAATAGTTTGGATTTGAAAAAATCAAACGAAAGCATAAGTACATAAAAAGGATACATCCATAGACTTAATCCAAACCAAACGTAGTTTTTTTTGAGATTAAAAAAAGCCTGTTGACTTAAAAGAAATGCTGAATCAATGAGCATTTTCCAAAAAACAAAAAAGAATAAAAAAGGTTGGTAAAAGCCAATAATGATTGAAAAAACCACCATCAAATTGGCACTCAGTGCAATGAACATTTGAACGCCTACCCATTTATTTTCATAATCAAAAGACTTTGAAAGCCAGCGTTTTCGTTGAAAAAACAAAGATTTAAAATCCTTTGCTGCTTCCGAAAAAACAGCTGTTTCAAGAGATTTTATGAAATGCGTATTTTTTGGAAATTTTGCCTGAATCCGATGTAATAAAAGCATGTCGTCGCCTCCATTGATGTGGAACAATCCTTCATATCCACCTACTTCGTAGTATGCCGATTTTTCAAAAATCATATTGGCTCCATTACACATTGTTGGATGTTTTTGAAATATCCCTGCACAGGATATGGCGGTATAATTATCTTGTTCTAGCGCCAAGAAGTAGTTGAGAAAGGAGTTTTTTTTCAAATATTGATGAATCCCCGCAGCAAATTTTGGTTTGTGTTTTTGTGTAAAATGCATCATACCTTCTAGCCAGTTTTCGCTGGGCAATACATCGCTATCGGTACAGAGGATATAAGGAAAATTCGACTTTGAAATGCCGTAATCTATGGCTTCTTTTTTATTGTTTTTATGAGGTGTCAGCGAGGTATTGAAATCTTCTAATGTTAGCTTTTGGATAGGAAACGAATATTCATTTGATAAATCAAAAACCTGTTCCGAAAAATCATCAATAAGTAGCACTTCAAAAGGCAAATGGTTCTTGGCTTCAAAATAATCCAAAAGTTGAATGAGTGAAGAACTTGCGTTGCGATAAGGCACTATAATAGAAAGTGGTGCATATTGTTTTGTCTTATCACTTTGAAAATGTGGCGTGTGCTTCCAGCCATTCCAATACCAAATAATCAGTAAGCTGTATAAGAAAGCAATAACAAAAAACAAAATAAAAATCATATCAAGTACAAAGTAAGTCTAAAAAATCCTTTTTGAACTAAAAAAACAATTTTATGTACTTTTGCACGATTATATTCAATTAAAAATATGAATTCTAGAAAAGCATACGCGTTCTATTTTACCCTTTTTGCTATTTTATTGATTTTGGATCAATGGAGCAAAATATATATCAAAACTCATTTTTTCTTGGGAGAGGAAGTCATGGTGATCCCACATTGGTTTCGCATAGCCTTTACAGAAAATCCTGGAGCGGCTTTTGGTATGGAATTGGGCGGTATATTTGGGAAATATGTATTGTCAATATTTAGAGTTATTTTTTCTATCGGAATAGTCTTCTATCTCATCCATCAGATAAAAAACAACGTTCATAAAGGATTTTTGATAGCACTTACGTTTATATTGGCAGGTGCTATTGGCAATGTGATAGACGGTGTGTTTTATGGTATGATTTTTTCAGAAAGCAGCTATTATCATACTACAGTAGCAAAATTTGTGCCTTTTGGGTCGGGATATGCAGGCATTTTTCAAGGAAAAGTAGTAGATATGTTGTATTTCCCCATGATACATGGCTCCTTTCCTGAATGGATGCCAAGCCTTGGCGGACAGCCTTTTACATTCTTTAGTCCTATCTTCAATATAGCCGATAGTTGTATCACAGTAGGATTAGCCATTCTTATTTATTTCTTGAATAAGGTGGAGTTGTAGGATTGAATAATTTTTATTGCTAATTTAATGGCATCATTATTCCAAATATTTTGTTATTTTTCTAGCATAAATTTATTTAATTATCACGTCTTTAAATCCATTTAATTATTTTTGCAGTTAAAATTAAGTATTAAAATATGAATTACGATATTATAGTATTGGGTAGTGGCCCTGGAGGTTATGTAGCGGCTATCAGAGCGAGCCAATTGGGCTTCAAGGTAGCGATTGTAGAAAAAGAAAGCTTGGGTGGCGTTTGCCTAAACTGGGGTTGCATTCCTACAAAAGCCCTTTTGAAAAGTGCTCAAGTATTTGAATATATCAATCATGCAGAGGAATATGGTATCACGGTAGGCGCTCCCAAAGCGGATTTTTCCAAAGTGGTAAGCCGTAGCCGTGAGGTAGCGGGCGGGATGAGCAAAGGAGTTCAGTTTTTGATGAAGAAAAATAAAATTGATGTAATCAATGGTTTTGGAAAGTTGAAAAGAGGTAAAGTCCTAGAAGTTACGGCTGAGGATGGTACTAAAAAAGATTATTTAGCTAAAAATATCATTATCTCTACCGGATCAAGAAGCAGAGCGTTGCCTAATTTGCCTCAAGACGGGAAAAATATTATAGGATACAGAGATGCCATGGTTTTGCCAAAAGCACCAAAAACTATGTTGGTAGTAGGTACAGGCGCTATAGGCGTGGAGTTTGCTTATTTCTATCAGACGATGGGAACACAAGTGACTTTGGTAGAATTTGCACCGAACATATTACCAAGAGAGGATGAAGATGTGAGCAAAGAATTGGCTAAAATTTTCAAGAAAAAAGGCTTGGAAATAATGACTAATAGCAGCGTAGAAAAAGTAAATGTAGGGAAAAATGGCTGTGAAGTTATCATCAAAACGGCTGATGGCGAAGTGAAAAAAGAATGTGAAATCGTACTTTCTGCCGTAGGCATTCAAAGCAATATTGAAGGAATAGGCTTGGAAGAGTTAGGCATCAAATTAGACAAAGGAAAAATTGTAGTAGATGAATATTATAAAACTAATGTAGATGGAATCTATGCGATAGGCGACGTGATAGACACACCAGCTTTAGCTCACGTAGCTTCGGCAGAAGGTATTTTGTGTGTAGAAAAACTAGCCAATATGCATGTAGAGCCTATAGATTATACCAATATCCCGGGCTGTACCTATTGTACGCCAGAAATAGCCTCGGTAGGATTGACCGAAAAAGAAGCTAAGGCACAAGGATATGAGCTTAAAGTAGGTAAATTCCCATTCTCTGCAAGTGGAAAAGCAAGTGCTGCTGGCGCCAAGGATGGTTTTGTAAAAATGATTTTTGATGCCAAATATGGCGAATTATTGGGCGCACACATGATAGGCATGAACGTAACCGAGATGATTGCTGAAATAGTAATGGCTAAGAAATTAGAGACGACAGGTCACGAAATCTTGAAAGCGGTACATCCTCACCCTACAATGAGCGAAGCGGTAATGGAAGCAACTGCTGCAGCTTATGGAGAAGTGATACATTTATAATTTTTATAATATTAAAAAATAAATATGCAATCCAAACAATTATATTCCATTTCGGAAATTTTCAACAAATCGATGGATTTTTTCAAGGCAAATTATGAGTATTTGGTGCCATATACTATTTTTTATTTGTTTTTGTCGGTTATAGTTTCTTCTACGCCTATAAAGTCAATCAGTATTGTAATGCAAATTTTGATGATTCCACTGGGATTTGCAGTGCCCTATTTTATCGATAGTGTAAATAGTGGAGAGGAAAAGTCTTTTCTCAAATTTTTTCAGGTATACAAAGCGTTGCTCCCTTATTTAGGTGCAAAATTATTTGGAATGCTTGTGGCAATTATCTGTTTGATGCCCTTGTTTTTTTCTGTGTACAATCTCTTGAATGAGTTTCAGTTCGATGTCAATTTATTGATTAATGAAATTCAAAATGGTAGAGTAGAATTGCCGAGTAGTAGCAAGATAAAAATAGCTGTATCCTTGTTTTTGATGATTAGTACCTTGCCTTTTTATATATTTTTGGAGTATTTTATGATTTTGTCAAAAGATACTTTTGAAACGGCTTTGAAAAAATCATATCATATAGGCATTAGATATTATGTACAAATTATTGTACTATTTATTTCTGCTTTTATTTTGATGTTTATTGGTTTTGCAACTTGTTTTTTCGGACTCATTGTAGCTATTCCATTGATTTACTCTATGTTTTATTTTAGTTACAATCAATTAAAGAACGATTTTCCTACTTACAAAGAAGCTTAAAAAATAATATTATTTTCATATTAGACACAAAAAAAGAGAAGACTAAGCTTCTCTTTTTCTTATAGTACGTTGTTCTATTCGTTTTTCAAAATCTTTTCCTTGGAAAATTCTATTGACATAGATACCCGGTGTGTGTATTTGATCGGGATCCAATTCACCTACAGGCACCAATTCTTCTACTTCCGCTATCGTTATTTTTCCTCCCATAGCCATTGGCGGATTAAAATTACGAGCCGTACTTCTATAGATAAGATTGCCCATCGTATCGCCTTTCCACGCTTTTACAATAGCAAATTCCGCATCAAATGCATATTCCAGCAAATATTCTTTGCCATCAAAAACCCTAACTTCTTTTCCCTCTGCCACTTCCGTACCCACGCCAGCTGGCGTATAAATAGCAGGCATGCCATATCCAGCCGCCATACAGCGTGTAGCTAGCGTACCTTGTGGTACTAGTTCAACTTCCAGTTCGCCCGAAAGCATCTGACGTTCAAATTCCGCATTTTCGCCTACATAACTACTAATCATCTTTTTAATTTGCTTCGTTTGGAGCAATAATCCCAACCCAAAGTCATCCACCCCAGCATTATTGGAGATACAAGTCAAGTTTTTCGCACCCAATTTCACTAACGCCGCAATACTATTCTCAGGAATACCACACAACCCAAACCCACCAATCATCAGCGTCATCCCATCTTTGATGTCCGCCACAGCCTCCTCGGCATTTTTATATACTTTATTAAAACCCATATCGTATTTTTATTATCTGCAAATTTAGCTATAAATTAAAATTATTGTCCAAAAAAATATAAAGAATTGTAATTAGAGCAGAAAAAACAGCATTTCTATCCATAATATCACCAGCTATACGCTCTATAGGGCAGGCTATCGTAGCACGCAGCAGCAAGGTGGTACGTGTACTTCCACTTCGTTGCAGTATCCGCCCACCAGCTTCTGCGGCACGCTATCCAGCCCTATGCCGCTTCTATCTGGGCTAGAAAGGACTAGACCATTTTACATCCGTATAGACATTACTGCCAGCCAACGTTTTGAAAAATGCAATAACCGAATTAACTTCAGTCGCATTCAAATTTAATTTTTG
>Ga0208597_1000245_pt1 | contig 21157 bp, 7 predicted proteins | sample LakMenEpi05May12_FD_150673 | JGI IMG/M metagenome (GOLD analysis project Ga0208597, IMG submission 150673) | Freshwater microbial communities from Lake Mendota, WI - 05MAY2012 deep hole epilimnion (SPAdes) | ecosystem: Environmental > Aquatic > Freshwater > Lake > Epilimnion/Euphotic zone ...
AAATACATGCCTAGGAACACAACTCTGATGGGTTTCATCCCTCAAAGCTAACAAAGCCCAGCCCCCTGTCCACCCCAAACCCCAAAACCCTCTAAAACACTGGGATATAGGCCCATTAACCCTCTAAATCCAGGCCTTTCTGGGCCTAGGCCCACGGCCACCCCTGAAAGGGGTCATTTTGGACCCCAAAAGGCAAGTTTTTGGGGTCCAAAATGACCAAAGATTTATTTAATTGAGGCACGCTGGAGCCCTCGGGGGCCCCAAAATGTGGGGTTAGCTACCTGTCTCAAAACCCTTGAAAACTCGGGGCTTTATCCTTGTAACAAGCCAAATATCGATTTCTTAGGGCTGAGTATGCCCATAGATAAGGAATAGAAAAATGAAGGTTTTGCACAAGGCGAAGCAGCTGCTTCAGGGCTTTGTGCTGCCTGGGGGTTTGTTTAGTCCCAGACTCTTCCTACCGACCATCGGAAGCAAAAATCAGCCAAAAGGCCGCTCTATTTTTGACAGGGCTAAACGGTACGCCCCGCTAGCCCTGGGTACGGGAATCGTTCTCTCGCTAGTAATGAATTTTGGAGTGCCACAGGCTCCTGCGAATGCATCCAACTGCCACGTAGGTAGCAGCGCTTCATGTCCAGCAACCTCACCGCAGGAAATATTCAACCTCTACGGAACAACCACAAACGCCGTTTATTGGCTAAATGTTGCGGGGACTCCAAGGCAAGTGTTTGTTGTTATGGACACCTCTACTTCTTGGGGCAGTGGTTATTGGATCCTTCTAATGAAAGGTGCACGCGGAACCTCTAACTTTGGCTACACGAGCAACCTTTTCACCAGCAACAGCACAGTGCTAAACGAGAGTTCTCCAGCCCGAGATTTCGTATCCGATGCAAAGTATCACGCATACAACAACATTTCTCTTTCGCAAATGTTGGCGGTCATATCTAGCCCTGAGAGAGGCTCGATCTCCAATCAGGGAGACATTGCCAATAACAATTTCGGCGGTCATACCTGGTTAGAAACTGTCGCAAACGAAACTGCCTTTGCAAGACTTACGACTTATCGGTCGCTCAACACTACTGATAACCTTGCGTTCAGTTCTGTGCCCGTACAGAAGTATCGCCAAAGCAATTCAAATGGTTCAACACAGGTGTTTTCATACCAGACTGGAACCGGACGGTACGGTCATGCCGTCGAGTGCGCGGCCAATGGATACAAAGCCAGATGGGGAATCATCTGGAACAATGAGACCAATCAATTGGGCTCTTGTGATGCCTTTGTCGGTATTGGAGCACAGTACGGGACGGACACATCGCCTAGAGACCAGGTCACTTGGAATGATTCCCAAACCGTCCCAGCCCCATCAGCCAACAATAATGGGGGTCTTGGCCAGTTTGCCTTCCAAATCTGGGGAAAGATGGCCACGCCTTCCCAAACAGCACCGGCTCAACCGACCGTTGTAAACGCCGCGTTAGGTGCAGTCACGGTGAGCTGGACAGCTCCTGCCGGATCTCCTACCAACTACGTGGTTCAGTACAAACTCACGTCGGATTCATCCTGGGGAACCAACCCATCGCAATCCGTGGTTGTGAGTTCTGGGACTAGCACCACAATTACTGGCCTTTCAAACTCAACTTCTTACGACTTCCGAGTCGTAGCCAGAACTAGCACGAACTCTAGCCTCCCGAGCACCGTGAGAACTCACACAATCACCCCAAGAACCATTTCGTTTAACAGCAATGGGGGAACCGGAACCATGGCAACTATGGACGTGGCCGACTCTGTGAGCACGACTTTGCCCGCAAACACATTCACTCGTGACAGGTACACATTCAGAGGATGGAACACCGCAGCGAATGGAACCGGAACCAATCACACCGACGGGGCAAACCTTTCAGCGGTTGGTGCGAATGTGACTCTATATGCGATGTGGACATCTTTGGATGATCTGGCTTGGGACAAGAACAACACCAATGCAGGTTACGCATTCTTGAACGACGCAGGTAATCCGGTTATGCCAACGGGGAGCAACCAAGCTTGGACGCTAGAGGCTTGGGTCCAGCCCGACTCTACGGTCGGATGGATCCCGATTCTGGGTCAGCAAAACGCTTTGGACACGTCAACTGGCCGCAATAACATTTGGCTCAATGAAGGACAGGTTATCTTAGCTACTTCAGCAGACACCTTAACGGGGGTGTTCCTTTCGAAGGACCGCTGGACGCATATTGCTTGGGTTATGAGCACGACCTCGTCAGCCGAACTATATGTAGATGGCAATCTTGCTTGGGCAGGAACTACACCCCGGGTCACTGGCGGCCCGTTCTTTACGGTAGGTGGATCTCGCCAGGGAGGAACGGGGCAGTCATCTTTTGATGGGCAAATCGACCAGGTGAAAGTTTGGGGTGCTGCACTAACGTCGACTCAAGTAGCAAACTCAATGCACACCCACGGCTCGGCATTTTCTGGGACTCCAAGTGCAAGTTGCACCACAGGCCTTCGCGCCCACTACGACTTCAACGAATTTGTAACCGGAACAGTTCTTGATAGATCTGGGTGTGGAAAGAACCTTGCTTTCAATATTGCGGCTTCCGGAGGATCTTTCGCAGAGTCCGATTTCAAATCATCTGAGATTGTTGAGACCAGCACCGCTCATTCCCTCCAGACTTACTACAAGTTCAACCGAAGCTACCTCACCGCATCCGGAGGTTGGACCCCACCAGCTGGAGTCACCAAATTCAAAACCCTAGTTTTAGCTGGCGGAGGTGGTGGTGGTGGTGGCCACGATACAGCCCATGGTGGTGGTGGTGGTGGTGCCGGAGGACTACTCCAACCGATTTTGAACTACTCTTCTGGCGCTCTGAAGGTGCAGGTCGGTACTGGAGGATTTGGGGGTGAGGGTCGTAAGCAGGGGAAGCAAGGTGGAAACACCATTTTGGGGGAGACCATTTCTGCTATCGGCGGTGGTGGCGGTGGCGCCTATTACCCTAACGACCCCTGCGTCAGCTCTTGTGGCGGAGGCGCCACATCGGGAGGATCCGGTGGTGGAGCTGGAGCTGGTCAAGTTCAGACTGGTGCAATTGGCACTGCTGGCCAAGGCTTCTCGGGTGGAAACAGCGGTCCAAGCACAAACGTCAGTTACGGAGCTGGAGGTGGTGGAGCCGGAGATCGTGGTCTAGACAATTACAACTTTGGGCCCGGCGCCGGCGGTATAGGTGTTCAACTAAGCATTACAGGAACCCCTACTTACTTCGCCGGCGGCGGTGGTGGAGGCTCAATCAACACAGTCACCGGTGTCGGTGGTCTTGGCGGTGGAGGCAATGGATCATCCACAGCTGCTGGCGCATCCGTACCAACTGCCGGAACCACAAACACCGGCGGTGGTGGCGGTGGTGGTAAGGGATCTTCCGGCGTATCACAAGCCGGCGCTTCAGGTGGATCAGGAGTTGTGGTTCTTTCTCACGGACCTGTTCTAGAGGTAACCCGAACAGCAACAACTGCGAGAGCGGGAAGCAACTTCTCTGAGTCCATTCAGGTTCAACTTCGAGACTCAGGCGGAGTAAACGCCCTTGGTGGATCCACTCAGTATGACGTGACAGTCACGGCAACTGGTCAGGTACTTCGAGTAGGGGCGTCAGGGAATGCCGTCACTTCCGTAACCGTTAGAACGGTTGGCGGTGTTGCAACGTTTACAGATCTCGGGTTCACCTCAAACGTTGGCGTGGGGGAAAGAACACTAACCTTCACCTCGGATGCCTTTATTGGAACGTCTCTGACAATTACCCCGAGTCAGATTGCATCAGCCGTAAACATCACTTCTTCTGGAACAACAAATGGTGTATTTGTAAACGGTAATTTCGAGTCTTCAACAAGCGGAATTGCAAATATCCTAAATACTGATCTCCAAACCCACATGCAGTCTTTCTCCACGACAGTTGAGTCGGCAGGTACCGTAACTGTTTCGAACTCTGTGGCATCACCAAATTCATCGAGCTCCTTAACCTTGACTTCAACCGGCAGCAACGTGACTGTGAATGCTGCAATAAGTGGACTTTCTGGTTTTACAGTGACTTGTGACTCAGGGACTTTTGCAAGCAACTCTTCTGGAACGATTTCTGCAGGCGGGGATGTCACAATCCAGTGTTCAACCATAACCACAGCTGGAGCGGTTTCTACCTCCGGATCTACTTACCTCACCGCTTCCGGTGCAACTAGTGATTTAACTGTTGGGGCCAACATTACAATTGCTGGCGTTGGAGAAGAACTAATCTTGAAGTCGAAGCGGAGTGTTCTAACTTCAGCCAACGTAAACCTTCGAACCATTGGCGGACCCTTAACTATCTGGTCAGATACAGATGCAACTAGCGGCGGTGGAATTAGACTCGGCGACTCCAATTCCATTTGCTCAGGCTGGTCCTCCAGTTCATGTAACTCGACCGGTGGAAACATCACACTCGGTGGTGGAGCGGCAAATGGTCTAGATTCGACAATTCCTGGTGGTGCTGCGAAGGGTTTTGGATCCACAGATGATGTAGCTGGCATAACACTGGGTCCTTGCCAAGCAGCTGCTGGAGTTGCTGGTGCGAGCATCGCTTCGAACGGCGGGTCTATATCCATAAATGGCGAGGGGTCTGACACTAATGCTTCCACTTCGTATATTTCCGCCGGTTTGGCGCTGTGTAACGGAGCGTCCATCAACTCAGGTTCTGGTAAGCAAACACTGAAGGGTGTAGCAAAGGCAACATCCGGTTACAACGATGGGTTTTGGGTGTCGCCTTGGGTGGCTAATGGTTCCGCGACAGTAACCAGCACTAACAGTTCTGACGATGGAGTGACGCTCTATGCCGAGGGTCCAAGAGACGGCTTTGTTTCATTTGGGTTGATCTATCAAAACTCAAATGGAGGCGGATTGCTGGTTCAGGCTGATTCGCTAATGACAGGCGCAAGCAAACTAGATTTCAGGTCCGCTGGGGCGATGAGTATCCAACCGACGGGTACAAGCTTTAGGAAGGAAGTCTCTGTCTCAGCAGACTTCACATTGTCTACTTCGACAAAGAGATTCGAAGTTGGAAGCACAACCAACACTCAAACTATTTCCGTTCCTTCATCTGCCGCAAAAACCATTGCTGGAGACATGATTTTTAGGACTTCTTCCTTCACCTCGGCTTCCGCCCTAACTACCACAGGTGCAAACAGCCAAATCCTTGTTGTTTCAGATGATGTGGCACTTGGGGCAAACCTTGCAACCACATCCTCAAGTGGCTTAGTGACATTTGCTCCCCGCACTAATAGTCGGGTAATCGATCTAGGAACAGAAGTTTCTGGTCGCCTATCCCTCACAAGCACTGAGCTAAATAGAGTTTCCGCAGGAACTCTTAGAATCGGTGCCCTCAACGGCACAAATTCTGGAAACATAAACGTCACGGCAGCTCTTGCACCAACAGGAGTCCAAACTCTTGCCCTTAGAACAAGCGGATCAGTTGAAAGCAGCGGAAGCGGTTCAATAACCGAAGTTAACCTAGCCATTAGCGCGGCCTACATTAACCTCGGCGGAAACAACTCCATAACTGGAAACTTGGCTCTTAGCTCGGCGAACGCAACGCTCACTTATAACCAGATCTCGGGTTCCTTCACTCCTGCCACAGTCGATCAAATAGCTCCTGAATATGGTGTGGCAACACAAATCATCATGTCGCAGGTACCAGTAGGAACTCCAGTTGACGAAATGATGGCCGTAGCTTTCAATCCGCCACCAGTTGCGACATTGAAAGACAAGTTCGACAACGAACTAACTACTGCCAACGCGCAGTCAACTAGCTACACAGTTACAGCAACAAAGGCATCAGGTCCAGGAAATCTAACTGGTACCGCAAGTACCACTACATCAACTCGAGGAGTTGCAAGGTTTACTAACCTCGGCATTTCTGACAGCTATGGTGTCCACCGGATCACGTTCACCGCTACCGTCACCGCAACTTCGGCTCAGATTTCCGGTACTCCAAGTTCAACAACCGGTGATTACAACATCAAAGTTGATCAAACAGTCAGCTTTACATCGTCGGCACCAACATTAGCCCGCGCCAGTGGAACTACTTACCGTCCGGAAGCAACCGCTACCTCCTCCTTGAGTGTCTCGATTACGGTCGATGCTGCCTCATCGTCCGTCTGTTCGATTTCTGGAGGAATAGTCTCATTCCTCACCGCCGGTACTTGTGTGCTGAATGCGAATCAAGCTGGAAACTCCGCATTCACTGCAGCTCCCCAAGTTCAGCAAAGCTTCGCTGTGGCTTCTGCTCAACTAGATACCCCGACAGCGCCAACGGTTGCTGCTACCGCCAACACCCTAAAGTCTTTGGATGTTTCCTGGACTGCTGTTGCAAACGCTGCGAGCTACACAGTGAAGGTATACGCGGCTGCCACTGGATCCGAGAGTGCCCAGGTTGTTGAAATTACTGGAACTAGCACCACAATCAGGACTAACGAGTTCCCCGGCATCGCCGATAGCACCATGTACTACGTGAGCGTTACAGCAATTACAACCCCTTCGGAGAGAAACTCAGCTGAGTCCCTAAAGTCAACGGGAACCACGAACTCTCCGGCGGCTACCCCGACAATTGCCTTCCAACCAACTGGGGTTAACAAAACTGTTGGCCAGTCAGCCACCTTCAGTGTTGGAGCAACTAAGTCCGACAACGGAGTCTTAAGTTACCAGTGGCAAAAGGACGGCAGCAATATTTCAGGAGCGATTTCTTCCACCCTTACTCGCGACCCCGCTGCTGAATCAGATTCCGGAAGCTACTCAGTTGTTGTCACTAACTCCTTGAATGGAACTACCGCGTCAATTACATCCAACGAGGTTTCGTTGACGGTTTCACCAACGCTGACAATAACGACTCCAAGTACTGGTTTGTCAGCCACGGTGAACTCTGCTTACTCGTTGTCAGTTACTGCAACTGGTGGTAGAGCCTCATTGAGCTTCTCTACCTCCAGCACATTGCCAACCGGAATCACCTTAAGTTCGGCAGGAGTACTTTCTGGAACACCGACTCAGGCCGGTACTTTCCCACTTGTAGTGACAGTCACTGACCTAAACAGCGCAACGGCAACAACTAGCTCATTCAATTTGGTAGTTGCCGCAGCTCCTGGACTAGTGCCGACTTTTGCAACCCCAGTGTCTGCGATTAGCGGATCTACTGATCGCCTAAGCGTCCAGATCACCAACTTCGACTCGAACTACACCTACACGGGAACCTCAAGTATCGGTTCTGTTTCCGTCGACAGTTCAGGTCTGGTTGTCTTCTCAGGTGTTTCATCTGGACAAACTGCAGTTGCAACCATCACAACCTCTAGATCTCATTACCTCGCGGCATCGGCTAGTGTTTCGGCGACGTTGACACCGATTCCAGTGATTTCTTACAACGCTTCGGACCTGAACTCATTTGGCACCACTACCTCAGTTCGTGATCTTTCCGGAAGAAATAACCACGCCACAAGGAGCGCAACAGTCCAGAACAGTTTTGACATTGATGCTGCTTCTGGTGCTTGGAAGTTCCCTGGTGGAACAAATGCTGCTGGACCATTCGTTGATCTTCCAGATCTTGCCACAAATACATTTAGCAGCGGTACAACTATTGACTTTGAGGCAAACTTCGGCAGCGCAAACAACTGGGAGAGAATTATTGACTTCGGCAAGGGGGTTGGATCAAACCTTGGGCCAGGTGTGGACAATCTATTTATTGGTCGCGAGGGCACTACCAGTAACTTGGTTGTGGATGTACTTCGCGGTGGCTCAGCCACCAGATGTCAGGCTACGGGAGCACTATCTCCAGCTGCTTTCCATAGGTGGACAGTGATTCTCGGCTCTAGTTCTTGTGTAATTATGCGAGACGGCGTCACTTTGGTTAGCAATAACTCAAACATGTCCGTCAGTAGTAACCAAACCTGGTCCAGCAACTTCATCGGACGAAGCAACTGGGTAGCAGACGATCAATTTGAAGGTCAGATTCGCTACCTGCGTATGTATGCCGGAACGCCATCATTCAGCCAGATAGGTGCTGTTTCTTACAAGACCGTCTCTTACAACGCCAACGGAGGCTCGACGATACCTGCAACCGCAAGGGGGACAACCTCCGGTGAACTACTTCTATCTGACGCGATCACTCGAACTGGTTACAGCTTCTTGGGCTGGTACGACTCAACCAACACCCTGACCCGCACCAAGATTGGTGACGCTGGAGCTAGGTACACCCCAAGCTCTGACATTGCGCTCTTCGCTGGATGGGATGCCAACGAACTAGCCGTCACATTCAACTCAAACTCCGGAACTTTAGTCACATCAACTACGACTAGGACCGGGGAGCAGTTAGTAGAACCTACCCCGCCGACCAGAACTGGATATACCTTCGCTGGTTGGTTCCCAGACAATAGCCTGACCGGGACAGCCATTACTTTCCCCTACGCTCACGTTGAAACAGCTAACTTCACCCTCTATGCCAAGTGGACAGCTAACCCATTCACGGTGACATTTGATTCCAACTCGGGAACTGCGGTCACTGCCTTCACGACCAGAACAGCAGAAGCTCTGCCAAATAGCTTCACCACATCACGAGCTGGGTACAACTTTGATGGTTGGTTTACTGATTCAGGCTTCACTGGCTCTGCCATCTCATTCCCTTATACCCACGGCCAAACCGCTAACTTCACGCTCTACGCCAAGTGGAGCGCGAAGACGCTCACCGTTTCCTTCAACGTAAACGGGGGATCGGCTGTGACTTCGGCCACAACGAGAACCGCTGAGTCGTTCTCTAGTACAGCAACAAGCACAAGGGATGGCTACACCTTCGAGGGATGGTTTGCCAGCAGCACCCTCACCGGTTCACGGATCACGTTCCCACACACTCACGGGCAGACAGACAACTTCACGCTTTATGCCAAGTGGGACGCCAACACCCTCGCGGTTACCTTCGAACCTAACGGCGGTACAGCTGTGACCTCAACCACAGTTAGAACAGATGAGCAAATTGCTTCTGCTCCAGTTGATCCAACTAGAACTGGCTACACTTTCGCCGGTTGGTTTGACAACGTCGGGCTATCCGGATCCGCCCTGAGCTTCCCGCACACCCACGGCCGAACCTCGGATATTTTCCTCTATGCAAAGTGGACTCCGAATATCAACACAGTCACCTTCGATGCAAACTACAGCGGCGGGTCAACAAGAACTCAGTCGATTACTTCTGGCGTATCAACGGCACTAACCGAAAACGTCTTTACTAGAACCGGATACACCTTCGATGGCTGGTCAACAAACGATGATGGCACTGGCACTACCTACACGAACCTAGAGGTAGTAGGTGTTACAAGTAGCTTCACCCTTTACGCCAAGTGGAGTGCGAACACACTAAATGTCACTTTCAACACCAACTCCGGATCGGCTATTACAACTGCGACAACCAGAACCGACCAGCAATTTACCTCAACAGCTACCACCACCAGGGCTGGCTACACCTTCGCCGGTTGGTTCGATAACGCAGAATTTACCGGTACTGAAGTCACCTTCCCGTACACCCACCTAAAAGCTGCAAACTTCACGCTTTATGCCAAGTGGACCGCCAACGATCTAACCGTGACTTTCAACACAAACTCCGGTTCTGCTGTCACAGCTGTGACGACCAGAACCGCTGAGTCGATGCCAACAACCCTTACAACTACCAGGGCTGGATACACCTTCCTTGGTTGGTTCGCAGCCGCTGACTTCTCGGGTACCGCAATCAGTTTCCCTTACACCCATGGCAAAACTGCTGACTTCACGCTTTATGCCAAGTGGGATGCCAACACCCTGAACGTGAGCTTTGCAACTAACTCCGGATCTTCCGTGACTGCAATTACAACCAGGACCGGAGTTCAGATAGCTAGCAGCTTTACAACTACCCGTGAAGGATATAACTTCCTGGGCTGGTTCGATAATGCTGAGTTCACAGGTTCTGCAATCTCGTTCCCTTACACCCACGGCAAAACTGCCGACTTCACGCTCTATGCCAAGTGGGATGCCAACACCTTGACCGTAAGCTACAACTCCAATAGCGGTTCTTCTGTGACAGCCACTTCGACTAGAACTGCTGAGTCGATGTCCACTGGACCAATAAACCCAACTCGCGCTGGCTACTCATTCCTGGGTTGGTTCGCAGCCGCTGATCTATCTGGCACTGCAATTAGCTTCCCGTATGCCCACGGCAAAACAACAAACTTTACGCTCTACGCCAAGTGGGATGCCAACACTCTAAACGTAAGCTTTGAATCCAATTCGGGATCGGCAGTGACTGCTACCACCACTAGAACCGGTGAACAGATAACTACCGCCCCTGTTTCCCCTACTCGCACCGGCTACACATTCGATGGATGGTATGAGGCAGCTGATCTAACCGGATCGCAGGTTGGCTTCCCTTATGCCCACACCAAGACTGCGGACTTCACGCTCTATGCCAAGTGGAACGCGAACGTGCTAAACGTAAGCTTCAATTCAAACAGTGGCTCGGCCGTGACGGCAGTCACCACTCGAACCGGTGAGGCAATCACGAGCGCTCCTGTTGCCCCGACCAGAGCAGGCTATGACTTCGTGGCCTGGTACGAAAACTCTGATCTTTCAGGAACGGCAATCGCCTTCCCGTACACTCACGGCAAGACCGAGAGCTTCACCCTGAATGCCAAGTGGGAAGCTAAGGCGCTGACTGTTTCCTTCAACACAGGCGGTGGCTCTGCTGTGTCTTCGATGACAACTCGAACTGCTGAGTCAATGGCAAGTGCTCCGACAAACCCTACTCGGGCCGGATACAACTTCCTTGGTTGGGTCGAGAGTGAAGATCTAACCGGTTCGGTTGTTTCGTTCCCTTTCCTCCACGGAAAGACGGGCGACTTTATCCTTTATGCCAAGTGGGATGCCAACACCCTCAACGTCACTTTTGATGCCAATGGCGGAGCTGCAGTCACCGCCACAACGGTTAGAACCGATGGGCAAATTGCCTCGACGATTACAACCACTAGGGCCGGATACTCCTTCGTTGGCTGGTTCGACAATGCCGAGCTCACTGGTTCTGTAGTCACCTTCCCGTACACCCATGGAAAGACAGATAACTTCACACTGTTTGCCAAGTGGAACGCGAACACCCTGAACGTCACCTTTGATACCAATTCAGGAACCGCTGTCACAGCTACAACGACCAGAACCGGTGTGGAGCTGGCCGCTTCCGTCACAACCACTAGAGCCGGATACACCTTCGCCGGTTGGTTTGACAACGTTGGCCTTACTGGATCTCAAGTTAGCTTCCCGTTCACCCACGGTCAGACCGCAAACTTTACTTTGTATGCGAAGTGGACTCCGAACACACTAAATGTGCGCTTTGAGCTAAACGATGGCACCGGCGGCTTCAGCACAGCAACCACCACAACCGGTTCCGAGGTTGCTGCCCCAGCAACTAACCCAACCCACCCAGGCTTTGAGTTCATGGGTTGGTCGGCAACCGAAGGCGGATCTGCACTTAGCTTCCCGCACCTACACGGTAGAACGACAGACTTTACCCTTCACGCAGTGTGGAAGGCCGGAAACTACACCGTTCTTTACCAATACAACGGAGCAACCGGCGGCAACTCCGTTACCAGCCAGGGTTACACGACAGATATTGCACGAACCGGAATTGTTCTGCCTGTTCCAACCAGAACTGCATATAGCTTCACCGGTTGGCGCTCAGATATTTCCCTAGCGACCCCGCTTGAGCTAAAGCCAAACGGAAGATTTGTTCCGATTGTGAACCAGACGGTTTACGCCGAGTGGACTCCAATTGACTACACGGTCACCTACAACGCTGGTCTGAGTGCGGACTCCGGAACAGTGCCGGTGGATTCCAGGCTTTACAACATTGGTCAAACCGTTTCCCTGCTTTCGAACTCGGGACTACTTGGTCGAACCGGTTACAACTTTGCTGGGTGGCTGACTTCGCCTTCTAGTTCGGATGCGGGATTGAATTCGGGTCAGACGGTTACTGTGGGTTCGACGAACATTAACTTCTACCCGAAGTGGACTCCGAAAACTTACTCGATCTCCTACAACCTAAATGGTGGAACGGGAAGTGTCTCGGGTGCTCCAACCAGCTGGACAGTGGGAACCTCGAACGTTAACTTGCCAACATCGAGTGTCAGCAGAACCGGATATGACTTCGGCGGCTGGTCCAGAACCGCCGGTGGTTCTGCTGTCTCAAATAGCTTCAGTAATAACTTTGTTGATGAGAACTTGACAGCTATTTGGACACTCAAGACCATTGGATACACCTTTGCCCCGGGGGCTGCCTCAAGTTCGGGCATCACTCGTTGGCCGGCTAATGCATCAGGCAACTTCGGCTCAGAGATAACCCTGCCGGATCTTGACGGTGAAATAGTCACCATCGGTGGAAGCCAGTATCTGTTCTTCGGTTGGGGAGATGGTTCAGCTACTTTCCGTTCTGGTCAGAAGTTCGTACTTACAGAGACTTTGCCTCAGTTCACTGCTCAGTGGGTCAAGCTTCTTGATGTTAGGTACTCGTTCGGCGGTGGAACCAAGTCTGTAAGCGATACCGAGACTAGCGATGGCGATCTTGAGTGTGTGAATGCTGGACTTTGTGCTCCGAACCAGGAAATCACACTACGTGGTGCCCCAACTAGGTTGGGCTACGCATTTGCAGGCTGGAAGACTCAAGACGCCAGCGAAACAGTGCTCCGAGAAGCCGGAACCAAGACAGTTATCCGTGACGATAACTACTTGTTCTTCGCCGAGTGGACACCGATTGATTACAACTTCAGCTTCAACTCTCTAGGTGGCAGCATCAACAATGCCAACCTGACCGGCAACATCGGTCGAGTATTGACCATGCCAAGTGCTGGAACTCGAACCGGATATACCTTTAGTGGTTGGAGCCCCGATGCTGGAGTCACCAAGTATGCCGCTGGTCCGACTTATGTCATCGGCTCAGCCTCGATTGGCTTTGAAGCAACTTGGGTGCCAGATGTTTACCAAATTGCCTACGACTGGCAGGGTGGAATTGGTTCACCTGAACCTTCGTCGAGCTTCACGGTCGGTCGCGGCCCAATGACGCTTCCAGGTCAAGGTGACCGTGTTAAGGACGGCTATAACTTCGCAGGTTGGAGCACCACCCCTGGAGGAGACGTGGTCTCGAACTACGAGCCAACCACTAACGGTGTGCTCTTTGCTAAGTGGGACGATGGAAACTACACCATTGACTACAACGCTCAAAACGGTCCGACCCCAGTTACCCAAGTCTTAGTACAAAGGACCTCATCCACCGCTTTGCGCACTCCGACCCGACCAAACTTTAGGTTCATCGGCTGGTTCGATGCCCTTACTGGTGGAAACTACATAGGCGCCGCTGGAGAAACCTTCCAGCCCACAGGCAGCACGACCCTTTACGCTCGTTGGGTACAAAGCTCCTTCTTCGGTGTGGATGAAGCTGCTCTCGAAACAGCGACCACTTACACGGCAAGCTCAGGCTCTGGAATTGACACCACAATTACGCACAACCCTTCCGGCTCACAGGCCCGGATTCAGATTCCTGCTGGCACCTTGCCGAACGGAACGGTCGTATCCGTGCGCTACTTCAAGGACGTCACCCGTCAGCGCAGCGTGATTGGTGAAACCAATAACTACTTCTTCTCAATAGTGGTTTCCTGGCTGCTGGGATCTGGGGCTACCGCAACAGTTCCAGACACACTGTTTGACGGAAACGGCAACCAGATGCCAATTACTGTGACGCTATCTAACACGCAAATCAAGGCTGGCGCCATGGTTTACCAGGTTATTGATGGAGAAGTAAGTCCACTTCAGCGGGCAACCGTTGATGGCAGCATCACCGTTCGTATCTACAGCGACCCCGAGCTTGTGGTTGCTGCGACTCCGCCGACTGCTCCACAGAATGTTCTTGTTGTTGGACCAGGTCGCGGATCCTCCACGGTTTCCTGGCTTGCCCCACAAAGCAACGGTGGAAGTCCGCTCACAAACTACAACGTCTACCTTGACGGTGTCTTGGCTTGTTCTGCAATCACTGCGTTGACGTGTGATCTCACGAACTTGAGCGATAGCAATACATACAACGTCCGAGTGGTCGCAAACAATGCTGTTGGAGGTGGTGAGGAAGCAACTACTTCCTTCACTACTCAGGCTGCCCCAAGTTCTGGTTCTGGAGGAGGTGCCGGACCAGGCCCAGTTCCGCCGGTTGCACCAGTGGTCCCTCCAAAGCCAGTGGTACCTCCAAAACCTGTTGCTCCCGCACCTGCACCAGTTGCTCCTGTCGCCCCAGTTGCACCTGTAGCCCCAGTTGCTCCTGCAGCACCCTCTGCTCCGACTGATCCCGGCGCAGCTCCTGCTGACCCAGGAACTGAGGTAGTTCCTGGTGCACCGGTAGATGATGACGCTCCTCCTGAGCCGTTCGACCCACTTTCTTCACCTGAAGCTGTTGCGGCTCTAACCGACTCTCTCGGTAATGCAGCTGCCGCTGTTGGAGCGATTGCCGCTGCAGCAGCTGGTGCTGCAGCTGCCGCTGCGGCTGCTGGTGGAGGTGGCGGTTCATCCGGTGGATCTGGTTCTTCTGGTGGATCTGGTGAAGGTGGTTCCATTGCGACCATTGATGCCGCTCACGAGAGATATACCAACCGTCGTCGTGGACGGGGGGATAACTGGAAGATTTGGAAGAAAAAGTGGCTGACCTTTACCGATAAGCCTTCTATTTGGCTGGTTGTGAAATCGGCTTGGCTATCACCGCTGTTCTCAAAGATTGCGGTTGATGGAGCATACCTAAGAGCTGCCTTTGGTTCCCTGGGACTTCTTCCAACTATTGCTGCGGCAATGATTTCGGTGATGAACGTTTCGCTAAATGATGGAGCGGTGCTGACTCCGCAGTGGCAGTGGTTTATTGTCCTTGCGGTTATTGGTATCTTCGATGCCTTCGCAGGTCTAGTTGGAACAGTGATCTTTGTTCTTGGAACAGTTATGACAGCCGGCACTGTCGGTATTGACGATGTCAGGTTGCTACTTGGTGTGATCATCGTGGGCTACGGACCGGCGCTATTGGCTAACGCCTTTAGAGCCTTCCGTAAGGATCCTGAAGATGACGATGTTTATTGGTGGGAGCGAATAGTTGACCTAGTTGTGCTTCCATTCATTGGTGGCTGGGTGACTGCAACCATGATCAGCATCTTGCCTGCTCTTGCTGGAACCACCATGGCGGTAGCCAACCACGTGAACGAGTTCGCAATCGCGATTGCGATTGCCATCACGCTTCGCGTGGTGTTTGAAGAGTGCGTTGCAAGAATGTTCCCAGCTAGGTTGGATGTTCTTCATCCAACCGATGTCAGCGATCCGGTTCCTGCTCAGAAGTGGATATCTGTTGCCTTCCGTCTGTCAATCTTCGTCTTTGTGACCGCAGCTTTGATGGGCAACGTCTGGCAGGTCTGGGTTGGTAGCGCCTTGTTTATCTTGCCGACCATCCTTGGTTTCTACTCACACAGGTTCAAGAACTACCCATTGATCTGGAGAGTCTTGCCTACCGGTATCCCAGGACTAGCTTTTGCCTTGATTGTGGCCTCGGTCACAACCGCGATTGTTGGCAGCTGGTTTGGGTCAACGCCGGATCTGGCGCTTTGGTCCTTTGCGCTGCTACCTATTCCAATGCTCGGTCTTGCTGTTTTGGCCATGATTGGCCGCGAGGGCAAAGAAGGGGAGGTCCGCTGGATTAAGAGGCCGGGCTTCAAGTGGGTCTACCGTATCGGTGGAATTGTGATGCTACTTGTCACCATGGAGCTAGCTGGGGTCCTCGATATCTTCCCGTTTTAGTGGCGTATAAAGAGGTATCAATTTGTCCCTCTTTATACACACCTAAATGAAGCTCAAATCCATTGAATTACGGGGTTACTGGTTGATTTTCATCAGGCTTACGATAGCTTTTGTGACCAACTTAGGAGCTAGTTCTAAATGCCTGTAATTCCTATGTTTCCCTTGGGATCGGTACTTCTGCCAGCTATGCCGCTGCAGCTTCGGATCTTTGAGCCTAGATATCTCAAGTTATTGGGGGATTTGGTTGCTTCTGATAAGCCTGAATTTGGGGTGGTTCTTATCGAGCGGGGCCAAGAAGTCGGCGGTGGGGAAAAGCGTATGGCGATTGGAACCTTGGCCTCGGTTTCTGAAATTGGGACCACGGATGATTTTCTGGGACTGGAATCGGTTGGATCAACCAGGTTTCGAGTGAATTCCTGGCTACCGGATGATCCATATCCGATTGCTGATGTTGACTTCTTGCCTGATCTGATCTGGGATGACAGCTTGATGCCAGCCAGAGTTCATCTAGAGACCAAGGTCAGACAGCTACTTGCTTTTGTCAGTGAGTTCGGTGATTTGCAGTTTGGTGCCGACACAGCTCTAAGTGATGACCCAATGGAATCTTGTTGGCAGCTAGCTGGCATCTTGCCAGTTGGGCCACTTGATCAAGTGGACTTACTTGAGTCTCAATCAGCCGAAGAGCTAATTGCCAGAACTTACGAGATGGCGGCAGCAGCTGAAAAAACCCTTCGGGCGATTATGGATCAGCAGGCTGAAAGTGATGAGTCTGACTTGTAGTCAGGCTTTCTACTGAGGCGAGAAAACCCCAACGCCTTTGCTCTTTGCTACCTGCGCCAACTGGTTATCGGTGGTTGCAATTGAGCCCTTTACCTTCATCGCCTGGTGCAGCACACAAGCATCAGGCATCTTGAGAGTCGTGGTGGCTCGAAGTGTTGCAAGCTTGCTTGCATCCGAGCCATCAATGGAGGTCACCACCAAACCCAATGCGCTAAATGTCTTTAGGAATTTATCCAGCTTGCCATTTCGGGCTGGGTGAACCAGAGCTTCTGCTTGGCTAAGAGCAGTCATCTGCAAATCAAAGCTTGCAGTGTCGCGAAACATTTCAAGTGCCCACTTGTGGTGAGGGTCACTAGAAGACACCAGAGCGATTAGGGCACTGGCGTCAAGAACTACTACTTCGGCCAATCCCCACCCAATTCTTGTTTCCAGTTAGCAGGCCAGGTGCCATCCATGGAACCTGCTAGCTTTTGGATCTGAGTCAATCTCTGGCTAGTTCTCTCAGCGCTTTCGCGCTCGATGGTAGTAATACCTACCTCTAGGAGCTTTCTAAGAAGTAGGGTGCGCTGGCCGGCAAGCTCGGGCCAGATCTTCTCGGCTTGGGTCAAAGCCTGAGCCAGCTGGTCAGTCTCGGTGATCATGTGTCTTGCTCTGGTGGTTGGCATAGGACAAGTGTAGCACCTTAGTCATAAGTGCTACACCGACATCAAGGGGCACAAAAATCGGCGAGAATAAGGGTAGCTTTAGAGCAGTCTTGACCAGGAAACCCAAGTCAAATAAGGGAACTTACCTAAGGAGTATCGTGTCGCTAATTGGTGTCATCAAGGAACAACAAGCTGAGTCCAGGGTTGCCGCAACTCCGGAAACAGTCAAGGTTATTGTCTCCCTTGGCTACGAAGTACTTGTTGAATCCGGTGCTGGCCTAAAAGCATCCTTCCCAGATACTGCCTACGTAGCTGCCGGAGCCAAGATCGGTTCTACTGAGGCTGCTTGGGGAGCCGACATTGTTCTAACCGTTAGCGCACCAGCAGATGCTGAAATCAAAAAGCTCAAAAAGAGCGCAGTGCTGGTTGGAGTATTGAGCCCAGCTCTAAAGCCTGAGCTTCTAGCTGCCCTTGCCGCCCAGGGAGTAACCGCGCTCGCCATGGATGCGGTCCCAAGAATTTCTCGCGCGCAGTCAATGGACGTACTTTCCTCGATGGCGAACATCGCAGGATACCGAGCAGTTATTGAGGCAGCTCACGAATTTGGAAGATTCTTTACAGGTCAAGTCACCGCAGCTGGAAAAGTTGCCCCTGCCAAAGTTTTGGTAGCAGGAGCAGGTGTTGCCGGCCTTGCTGCAATCGGATCGGCATCAAGTCTTGGTGCAATAGTTCGAGCAACTGATCCAAGACCAGAGGTAGCCGACCAGGTCAAATCAATTGGTGGAGAGTATCTGCTAGTTGAAGTCGAAGAGAAGATGGAATCAAGCGATGGCTACGCTAAGGAAACCGGCAAAGCCTACGATCAAAGAGCCGCTGAGATTTACTCAGAGCAGGCAGCCGATGTTGACATCATTATTACAACCGCTCTTATTCCAGGCCGTCCTGCTCCAAAGCTAATCACCGCAGAAGATGTTGCCCTAATGAAGCCAGGAAGCGTCATTGTTGATATGGCTGCAGCCCAGGGCGGAAACGTCGCAGGCTCAGTTGCGGGACAAAAGATTGTGACCTCAAATGGCGTCACTATCCTTGGGTATACAGATCTTCCTTCCCGCCTGCCAGCTCAGTCCTCACAGCTTTATGGCACAAACCTTGTGAACCTGCTGAAGCTGCTAACTCCAGCCAAGGACGGCAAGGCCGTTATTGACTTTGAAGATGTGGTTCAGCGCTCAGTGACCGTGGTCCAAGAAGGATCAATCACCTGGCCACCGCCACCGGTCCAAGTCTCGGCAGCTCCGGTAGCTAAGGCCGAGCCGATAGCTATGCCTGTGAAAAAGACCATGTCGCTTAGAACTCGTGCCGCCTTGATTGCCGCCGGAATGGCTGCACTGTTTGCAATTGTTTCGTTGGCACCGGCTCCGCTGCCTCAGCACTTTTTGGTGTTGATGCTTTCGGTAGTTATTGGTTTCTATGTGATCGGTAAAGTCCACCACGCGCTACACACCCCATTGATGTCTGTGACCAACGCCATCTCGGGAATTGTTGTGGTGGCGGCTATCTTGCAGATCAACGACACAAACTTGCTGGTTCAGATTCTTGCGGCTGTTGGTATTTTGCTTGCAAGCATCAACGTCTTCGGTGGCTTCGCTGTCACCTCTCGAATGCTCAAGATGTTCACGAGAGGAGACAAATAATGACCGCTCAAGCTTTAGCTAACGCCGCTTATGTTGTGGCCGCACTTTTGTTCGTTATGAGCCTTGCAGGCCTTAGCAAGCACGAAACCGGTAGAACCGGTATCCGCTACGGAATTGCCGGAATGACAATCGCCATTGCGGTGACTGTTTGGCTATCTCTTTCTGGTTCTTGGACTGACTCAACTTTGCTTGGCGTTGGCCTTCTCGTTGCCGCCTTGATTGTTGGAGCGGTAATTGGTCTATGGCGAGCAAAGGTAGTTGCCATGACCGGCATGCCCGAGCTGATCGCTTTGTTCCACAGCTTCGTAGGTCTAACCGCCGTATTGGTTGGTTGGAATGGTGCTCTTCACGCCAAGGAACTATCTCCTGAACTCGCCGGTGTTCACAGTGCCGAGGTATTCATCGGAGTCTTTATTGGTGCGGTGACCTTCACTGGTTCGATCGTTGCTTACTTGAAGCTTTCAGCCAAGATGAGCTCAAAGCCGTTGATTCTTCCAGGTAGAAACCTGCTGAACCTATTTGCCTTACTTGGCTTTGTTGTTCTAACGGTTGCCTATGTGATCACACCAATTCTTGGACTTTTGATTGCAGTGACAGTTTTGGCTCTTGCCCTCGGTTGGCACTTGGTTGCTTCCATCGGTGGAGGAGACATGCCGGTAGTTGTCTCGATGCTGAATAGCTACTCAGGTTGGGCCGCTGCGGCAACTGGATTCTTGCTTGGAAATGATTTGTTGATTGTCACCGGTGCCCTAGTTGGCTCCTCCGGTGCTTACCTTTCTTACATCATGTGCCGAGCGATGAACCGAAGCTTTGTTTCGGTTATCTTCGGAGGCTACGGCATCGAAGCTCCATCAGAATCTGATGAAGAAGTCGGCGAGCACACTGAAACTGATGCTGCTTCGGTGGCTGAGCTTTTATCCAACGCTAAGACCGTTGTGATCACACCGGGCTACGGCATGGCGGTAGCTCAGGCTCAATACCCGGTTGCAGAACTTGCCAAGAAGCTTCGCGAGAAGGGTGTTGAAGTTCGCTTCGGAATTCACCCGGTTGCAGGAAGACTCCCTGGACACATGAACGTACTTCTTGCCGAAGCCAAGGTTCCTTACGACATCGTTCTAGAGATGGATGAGATCAACGAAGACCTTGCAAGCACCAATGTGGTTTTGGTGATCGGTGCTAACGACACAGTGAACCCAGCTGCAACTGAGAACCCATCAAGCCCGATTGCCGGTATGCCGGTACTAAAGGTTTGGGAAGCTGAGAACGTCATTGTGTTTAAACGCTCGATGGCATCGGGTTATGCAGGAGTTGCAAACCCACTGTTCTATAAGCCAAATGCCAAGATGCTCTTTGGTGATGCCAAAGAGAAGGTCAACGACATTCTGAAGGCACTTTAGGCTTTTAGCTGCAATCAGGCTTCGAAGACTGACACTCCAAGCGCCACAACAACCCATGCAATAACTGCAGCCCAAATCACCATGGCCGCAGAAACCAGAGTTGTTACTTTCAGTGGTTTGACACCAGCAGCAACCGAAGCTGCCGCAGCGAACTGAGTTCCAATAAGGATTGGGCCAAGGGCTGCCATGCCGAAGATTCCATACTTATCGAAAGCCTGTTGGGCTTTGACAAATTTTGGAGATTCGGGTTCTTTGCCCTTGGCTACTCTTCTGGCAACAATCCAGTTTCGAAGCGCTCCTCCACCGTAGGCAAAAACAGCGATGGTGATGATGTTTCCAACCGAGGCGAACACCACGGTCAGAACTGGATCTAGTCCAAGCACAATCCCAGCCGGAACCACCGCAATTGCTTCGAGCCAGGGGATAGCTCCGCCCAGAAATACTCCAAAGAGACCTAATTGTTCTAGGTTCATGATTTCCTCTCAAACAATCTCGTGAAGTTTGTTAGCACCGCTTCCATGGGTCCTCTAGTTCGGTACCTAAGGTTCAGCTGTGCCAGTAGGGCAAGTACCAGCCAGGTTGCCGCAGCGATTAGAACAACACTGAGCGAGCTAAGTTCCTGGAACAGACCGAATCCCCACGCCGAGAACAATGTGGAGAACACCAAGGATTGGCCAAGGTAGATGCTCAACGAGTGACGACCTGCTGCGCTTAGAAGCGAAAGCTTCGTCTTTTGGCTAAGCAACCAGAGACCACCAACCAGTCCGGCTGACATCAGCG
>Ga0208597_1000248_pt1 | contig 21056 bp, 17 predicted proteins | sample LakMenEpi05May12_FD_150673 | JGI IMG/M metagenome (GOLD analysis project Ga0208597, IMG submission 150673) | Freshwater microbial communities from Lake Mendota, WI - 05MAY2012 deep hole epilimnion (SPAdes) | ecosystem: Environmental > Aquatic > Freshwater > Lake > Epilimnion/Euphotic zone ...
AACTGCTCCCTAGCTTTTTTGTTTACGTGAGGTGAACGCAACACTGTAAAAATCCTTTTACGTGTTGGTAGCGGCACTGGCCCACTCACCACAACCCCAGTGGTCTTAACGGCCTTCACAATCTTCTCGGCAGATTTGTCGATAAGGTTGTGGTCGAAAGACTTGAGCTTAATTCTGATTTTTTGACTTACCATTTTGTAATTTATTAACTCGTAGCGTTAGCTTTTTTCAATACTTCGTCTGCAATGTTCTTTGGAGTTTCAGCGAAATGGCTGAATTCCATGGTAGAAGTTGCACGTCCAGAAGTGATAGTTCTCAATGTAGTAACATATCCAAACATTTCACTCAATGGCACTTTTGCCTTTACAATCTGAGCACCTGCACGCTCGTCGATTCCTTCTAATTGACCACGACGACGGTTCAAATCACCCATTACATCACCACTGTTTTCATGTGGGGTTACCACTTCCAACTTCATGATGGGCTCCAACAATACTGGGTTACAACGACGGGCTGCTTCACGGAAACCGCTACGCGCTGCAACTTCAAACGACAATGAATCTGAATCCACCGCGTGGAAGCTACCATCAAACAAACGCACTTTCATGCGATCGATTGCATAGCCTGCCAATACACCATTCGACATGGCAGCTTTGAAACCTTTTTCCACTGAAGGAATGAATTCGCGAGGAATAGAACCACCCACTACATCATTCACCCACTGAAGACCTTCACCCACAAATGAATCGTCGGCTGGACCAATAGTGAATTGGATATCCGCAAATTTACCACGACCACCGGTTTGTTTCTTGTATGTTTCACGGTGAGTGTAATCTGCAGTAATTGCTTCTTTGTATGTTACTTGAGGCGCACCTTGGTTACATTCAACCTTGAATTCACGCTTCAAACGATCCAAAATAATTTCCAAGTGTAATTCACCCATACCACTGATGATGGTCTGTCCAGTTTCCTGATCTGAATGTACACGGAATGTAGGATCTTCTTCAGCCAACTTCGACAACGCGTTGCCCAACTTGTCAGAATCTGCTTGAGTTTTTGGTTCGATAGCCAAACCAATTACTGGCTCAGGGAATACCATTGATTCCAAAACGATAGGATGGCCTTCAGCTACCAAAGTATCACCAGTTTTGATGTCTTTGAAACCTACTGCAGCACCAATGTCACCCGCTCCCAAATAATCGATAGGGTTCTGCTTGTTTGCATGCATTTGGAAGATACGTGAAATACGCTCTTTATTACCAGTACGCATGTTCAAGACGTAAGAACCAGCATCCAATTTACCAGAATATGCACGCAAGAAACACAAACGACCTACATAAGGATCCGTTGCAATCTTAAACGCCAAAGCGGCAAAAGGCTCTTTATAGTCAGGCTTACGGATCAACTCAGCACCTGTGTCTGGGTTAGTTCCGATTGCACCCCCTTTGTCGATAGGAGAAGGCATCAATTCCATCACCATATCCAACATCGTTTGTACACCCTTATTCTTAAATGCAGATCCACACATCATCGGAACAATTTTCATGTCGATAACCGCAGGACGCAACGCATTCAAAATTTCTCTTTCAGTAATTGAAGTTGGATCTTCGAAGAATTTCTCCATCAACGTATCATCATACTCAGATACTGCTTCCAACAACTTCTCTCTCCACATTGTAGCCTCTTCAACCATGTCTGCAGGAATATCGATAGTCTCATAGGTCATTCCTTGATCCTTATCGTTCCAAATCATACCACGGAAGTTGATCAAATCAACTACACCTTTAAAATTATCTTCAGCACCGATGGGCAACTGCAATGGAATTGCGTTGCTACCCAACATTGTTTTTACTTGTGTTACTACATTCAAGAAATCCGCACCGGCACGATCCATTTTATTCACGAATCCGATACGAGCAACGTTGTAGTTGTTAGCCAAACGCCAGTTTGTCTCAGATTGAGGCTCAACACCATCAACTGAACTAAACAAGAACACCAAACCATCCAATACACGCAAAGAACGATTCACCTCTACGGTAAAATCTACGTGACCTGGAGTATCAATGATGTTAATGTGGTAATTGTTATCTAAGTATTTCCAGAAAACTGTGGTAGCCGCTGAAGTAATGGTAATACCACGCTCCTGCTCCTGAGCCATCCAGTCCATGGTAGCCGCTCCGTCGTGTACTTCACCAATCTTGTGGTTTACACCAGCATAGTAAAGAATACGCTCCGTAGTAGTTGTCTTACCCGCATCAATGTGGGCTGCAATACCAATGTTTCTTGTAAACGATAAATCGCGTGACATGCTCTTAAATTTCTCTTATTAAACTCTAAAGTGAGCGAAAGCTTTGTTGGCTTCAGCCATTTTGTGTGTATCTTCTTTTTTCTTCACCGCAGAACCTTCGTTGCGTGAAGCGGCCAAAATTTCACCAGCCAATTTCTCAGCCATTGATTTTTCGTTGCGCTTGCGAGCATATCCGATCATCCACTTCATTCCAACTGCCATACGACGGCGAGGTTGAACTTCTGTAGGGATCTGGAAGGTAGAACCACCAACACGACGTGCCTTTACTTCAACCGTAGGCATTACGTTGTTCAACGCTTTGCGGAAGGTCTCAATACCTGGCTCTTCTGTGGCTTTGGCTTCTACCAAGTCCAATGCTGAGTAAAAAATGTTGTATGCCAATGATTTCTTACCATCATACATCATCCCGTTCACAAAACGAGTAACTACTACGTCGTTGAACTTAGGATCGGGTAACAATATGCGTTTTTTAGCGCGCGACTTTCTCATGACTGATTGTGATTATTTCTTAGCCTTTGGTTTCTTTGTGCCATACTTACTTCTGCGTTGGTTACGGCCTTCTACTCCGGCAGTATCCAATGCTCCACGTACGATGTGATAACGTACACCCGGCAAATCCTTCACCCTGCCGCCACGTACCAATACGATACTGTGCTCTTGCAAGTTATGACCTTCACCTGGAATGTAGGCGTTCACTTCTTTTCCGTTCGACAAACGTACACGAGCCACCTTACGAAGAGCCGAATTCGGCTTCTTTGGTGTAGTTGTGTATACGCGGGTACAAACACCTCTGCGCTGCGGACAAGAATCAAGTGCAGGTGACTTGCTCTTCCAAACAGTTTCCTGCCGTCCCTTTCTAATTAGCTGTTGAATTGTTGGCATATTTTTCCCAAAAAGGACGGCAAAATTACGCCTATTATTTGTCAAAATCAAGACCATGTCGAAAAAATATAGCATTGAATTCAAAAGAAACCCAAATATCCTTCGAATTTGGACCATTATATGGGTTGCACCGCCCTAAAACGCTGAATTCAATGACCCATCGGGCAACTTTCATCTTTTTTTTAACGTCTCCCATTTTGGCACTACTTTTGACAACTTAAAACACATTCTAAACCTCCAATGAGCACAAAATTCTTCCGCATTTTCATTCCAACGCTACTTTTTTGCACCCAAATTGGCGCCCAAAATCCAACACCAATTAAGAAAGGTCCGGAGATCCAATTCGACCATACAAAACATGATTTTGGCAAGATTGAAGAATCAATTCACTACGCCATTCATAGATTTCCATTTACCAACATTGGTGTCACCCCGCTACATATTCAACAAGTCCATACCTCTTGTGGTTGTACCACCCCCGATTGGACTCGTGATTCGATCCCTCCAGGAGGAAAAGGCTTCATCGAAGCGAGATTCGAAACAAACAATCGAATCGGGTCGTTTCAGAAATCAATCACCGTTTATTCCGACGCCGTAACCGCATCGCTTGTTCATTTAGATATCGAGGGAGAGGTTTTAAAGCCACGAATCGACCCAAACGCCGCTGCGATACCGGATATGGGTAAAATATCGTTCAGTGCCCCTAGTTTTTCTTTTTTAGAGCTATTAGACAATCAGCAGGACTCGCAAACCATCCGCATCACTAACGAAACACCTTACACCGCCAATTTTGAACCCATCAACCCATCGCAGATTCCTGCTTTTATTAAAATACTAAGTTACCCCACCGCCCTAGAGCCAAATGAAATTGGAACCTTTAAAATCAAAATCGATGGGACAAAAATCACACACTTTGGTTTTGGTGCGATTGAACTGCCTTACACCACCGACAACCCCGCGGCTCTTTTTAATAGCATTGTTGTAAACTACGTTCGCCGACAGTATTTCCCAAAGATGAATGCCAAACAATTAGCCAAACAACCCAAATTGGAAGTCGATGTCAAAGAGATTAACTGGGGCAAAAAAGAGGCCGGCGACCTACTCTTCACCGATATCCATCTCAAAAATACGGGTAAGACAGAATTGAAAATCCACGACATCACGCAGGACTGCGGCTGTATCACTTTGAAGTTTGATAAAAAGACATTAGCCCCGGGAGAGGAAATGCCAATCCGCGTTTTCTTTGATACCGTATTAAAGAAGGGTAATGCGAATTACAACATTTGGATTGTTTGTAACGACCCAGTTTCACCAGAACGCAACATTCCCATCAAAGCTGTGTTTGATGCAAAGGTGATTCAATGCCAAACTTGCCCTAAGTAATTACCTCAAATTGTGATAAACGTTCTGCACGTCGTCGTCACCCTCTAATCGATCTACCAAATCCAAGACTTCCTTTGCCTGATCTTCCGTAAGATCCACATAAGTATTGGGAACGTATTGCAATTCGGCGGTATTGTATTCGATGCCAATATCTTCAAGGGCTTTTTGCATCGTACCAAAGTCAGTGAGGTCGGTATAAACGTATACCATTTCTTCATCGAAAGCAACCTCGTCCAATCCAAAATCGATCAATTCAAATTCAAATTCATCCAGGTCGCGGCTGCCCAGCTTTAACTTCTCGATTTTAAAAACGCCTTTACGGGTGAAGATAAAATCCAAGGACCCCGTTTTGCCCATGGCTCCACCTCCTTTATTGAAGTGCATGCGTACGTTGGCCACGGTTCTAGTGTTGTTATCCGTTGCCGTTTCAACCAAAACACCCACCCCGTGAGGTGCATATCCTTCGAAGCGAACTTCTTCGTAATTTTCTGAATCTCCTTTAGAACTGGCACGTTTGATGGCAGCATCTACGCGATCTTTCGGCATATTCACCGACTTCGCGTTTTGCATTACGGTGCGCAACTTTGCGTTATTTTCCGGATTGGGTCCACTTTGCTTTACTGCGATGGCAATTTCTTTCCCGATGCGGGTAAATTGCTTTGCCATGCGATCGAAGCGAGCAAACATGGTATGCTTTCGTTTTTCAAAAATCCTTCCCATAAGTAACTGCAAAGATACAAAACCTCCGCGGACGTGGTCAAGTTAAAATTGGTACGCCAAACTCAAATTCACACTGCGTCCGCTCGCGCTCATACCACTGGCAAAATATCGGTAATGCAAATCCAACAAATTTTCAATCGCAAGATTCGCTGTTAAACCCGACTTATGCAGATAACCCCCTCGCAAATTCCAACACTGCCAAGCAGGATTGAAACCATCAGGCTTGCCATCTCCATTGATATCGGCTAACCCAATGGGCTGCATCTCTTGGTTATCCTCCCCGCTGCTAGAATAATCCTCTGCCTTCTTTTTGCCATTGAACAAACACTGTCCTTCGATAAACCAGCCTGCTCCATTCCAACGCAATGCTGCCTGCCCATAAACGGGAGGAATATGATCCAGTGGCTGCTCCGCAGCCGCACCATCCAACAGATAAACGCCCTTCGTCTGTGTCAACGAACCCGTAAACCATAATTCACGCATCAACCTACATTTCGCATTCAAATACATCCCAGATATATTCCCAACCGCCACGTTCTTTATCAGATAAACCGGCGTCAAACGACCATCATACATCAGAGAATCCGCACCATTTAACGTACCTAGCTGATCCAATAACAAATTCTTCACCGCGCTACTGAAAACACCCGCCTCAAACGCAAACGACCTATCCTTCCTCCACAAAACACCCAAATCCACCGTTGTACTCTGCTCGGCCTTCAAATCAGGACTCGGCACCAACAACTTCACGCCCGGCTTGCTATCAAACACCTTGGTCATATCATCCACATTCGGATTGCGATACGCTTGATTCACACTCGCCTTCAACAACAACCCCTCCTTCAGCTGCTGCGTTAGCCCAAAATCATAACTCGGCGTGGTTGAAGCAAAAGAAATCGAACTGTAGGGCAATTTCCATGGATTCGCCTTGGAATACAAAGCCTCCAAAGAATATTTAGAAACCCTTAAGCCTCCCTGAATCACTGTTCCAGTGGATGCGATGCGATAAATTCCCTGCGCAAAAACCGAATGCATCTGTGTGGTTGCACCTGAATCGCTGTAACGGGCTTTTGTTGCAGTTTCCGCCAACGTAGAAATATTTTTATTGATTCCCACCGATGTTACCTCGTTCCAAACCATCTCAATGCCCGAATTCAACGTAAACGAAGCACTCAATTGATCATGTCGATCCAAATTCACCGTTCTCATCGTAACATCATCCCTGTGTGTTCGCTCCGTCTTACTGCCAAAATTGCGGGTTACTCGGGCCACTTCAGTACTCTGCTGGGCCAACGTCAAGCGAGTATTGTGCTCCGTCCTTCCCGTTTTTGCGATGTACGATAAATAATTGCGATTCTGAGGCGTGTAATCCCAACGACCATAAACCGGCTTGCCATTATCGAACTGCGACATACGATCGTAGCGAGGAATCAAATCAGACATCGACTTTTGAAAATTCAACGTATGTTCGATTTTACCTGTTTTGGCAAATAACTTGGCGAATAAATCCGTTTGAGAGTAGCCAGTCCCTTTCTGCAATTGGGGATCATCGTTTACCAAAACCGTATCGCGACCATTGATTTGGGTCACATATTTAGGTAATAATCCAAACGTATCCCAATCCGAATAATTCTTACTGCCGCTGCGGAGATCGCGAAATTGACTGCGTGTGGCCGACAACAACAATCCTACTTTTTCGCTTTGAATCTTCAACCCCGCGTTTCCAATCACAGAGTTACTCGCCGATAAGTATCTAACCGTTGCATTGGGTTTTACCTCAAATTTTCCAAGGGTAGCATCTTTCGTTTTGAAGTAAAGTACACCTCCCAACGCATCGGAGCCGTACAATGTAGAGCCCGCACCAAAATTCACCTCCATACGATCTAAAATAAAAGGATCAATTGAAATGATATCCTGTAAATGTCCCGCGCGAAACGTGGCATTGTTCATCCGAACGCCGTCTATCACCATCAGCACTCTGGATGCCTCAAACCCTCTTAAAACGGGAGAACTTCCACCCATTTGACTCTTTTGTACAAACACCTGACCTGTACTGATCAAGGCATCGCCCAATGTGGCGGGTTGCAATTCTGCCAAGCGCTTGGCACTAACGACTTCAATTTGTCTGGGAGAATCCTTCCTTTTTTGCGCAAAACGCTGCGATGAAACCAACACCTCCTCAAACGATTCAACATCTGTGGTGTCGGCCCTATTTACTTTTGTACTGTCCACCCGAGGCAAACTATTTTCTTGACCGTAAACCATGCCCGTTAGGCAGATAAAAGAAACTGTTAAAATTATTTTTTTCAATTTCTTAATTGTTTTAGATAAGGCTCATAAAAGGTAAGCCGATAATTGATAAAAAACCAAAACCCGCTATTTCCGACATCCATTCTTTTTCGAGTTGTAATTTTCGATCGTTTGGTTTAAGAATTTCAACCCTCCTATCGAACGCCATTGCTGCATAAAGAAGCAAATATAAAATTTACCGATGCGTAATCAATGAAATTGTTGAATTTTGCAGAATGAAGACTCCGGTTTATGTGATTGACATTCTGCGAACGCCCGTAGGCAAATTTGGTGGCACCCTCGCCGCAATTAGACCCGATGATCTCGCTGCCCATGTAATTCAATCGATTTTAGCCAGAAATCCCAACATCGACCCTACCGCTATCGACGAGGTGATTTTGGGCGCTGCAAACCAAGCCGGCGAGGATAACCGAAACGTGGCGAGAATGGCATCGTTGATGGCCGGAATCCCAACCTCAGTTCCAGGCTACACCGTAAACCGTTTGTGTGCTAGCGGACTTCAAAGCATCATGAATGGCGCCATGTCGATTGCATCAGGCCAAGCCCATTTGGTAGTTGCCGGCGGTACAGAAAGCATGACGCGCGCTCCTTTTGTTATGGCCAAGGCCGATGCGGCCTTCTCTAGAACTCCAGAAATTTACGATACCACCATTGGATGGAGGTTTACAAATAAAACGTTGGCCAAGATGTATCATCCTTTTTCTATGGGTGAAACCGCAGAAAACGTCGCCCAGCAATTCAATATTTCCCGGGAAGACCAAGATCTGTTTGCCTATGAAACCCAACTCAATTGGAAAAATGCGCAAGCAGCCGGACTCTTTAACCAAGAAATTGTAGCCGTTCCCATTCCTCAAAAAAAGGGCGATGCAATCCTTTTTAACACCGACGAACATCCCCGTCTCAGTGAAGTCAGCATCCTTGCATCGCTAAAACCCGCCTTCAAAGAAGGAGGTTCGGTGACCGCAGGAAATAGCTCCGGCATCAACGATGGCGCAGCCGTTTGCATACTAGCCTCGGAAGAAATGGTAAAGCAATTGGGCCTTACCCCTATGGCACGCGTTGCGGGAATCGGTGCAGCAGGTGTTGATCCAAGTATAATGGGAATCGGACCTGTTCCGGCAACGCAAAAAGCGTTAAAAAATGCAGGGCTTACCATTCAAGATCTAGATGTTGCCGAGCTCAACGAAGCCTTCGCCGCACAGGTTTTAGCCAGTATGAGAACCCTCGGCATAGATCGAAGCATCGTGAACCCCAACGGGGGAAGCATCGCCATCGGTCATCCCTTAGGCGCCTCGGGAACACGCATTTCCGCCACACTTATACACCACATGAATCGCAATAAGTCGTTAAAATATGGCTTGGCAACCATGTGTATTGGGGTTGGACAAGGCTGCGCGATCATTTACGAGAATTTGTAACATGCGTTATCAAATTGAATTGGCCTATGAAGGCACCCATTTTGGGGGCTGGCAAGTTCAGAACAATACGATTACCGTTCAGGGCGAAATCGACAAAGCGCTGAGTCAAGTCTGCAATCAAACAATCGAAACGATGGGTTGCGGAAGGACCGATGCCGGCGTCCATGCGAGTTATTTTGTCGCCCATTTTGATGGCCCCGAAACGATCCCCGTTGATTTAGACATCCGACTAAACAAGATGCTCCCGAACAGCATTGGCATCAAAAAAATCACGGCCGTAAATGAGGATTTTCATGCAAGATTTTCCGCGATACGACGTGAATATCACTATCACATTCATCGATCAAAGAACCCATTCACCACAAATATTTCTTGGTGGCTTGCATCAGAGCTCAACGTGGCCGCAATGAATCAATGTGCTGTCGCAATTATTGGCAAGCACCCGTTTCAAGCCTTTTGCAAGGGAGAAATCCCCAATGGCAACCCCATGTGCGAAGTGTTTATTGCCGAGTGGACCATCACCGAAGCGGGATACACTTTTCAGATCCAGGCCAATCGTTTTCTTCGAAATATGGTGAGGGCATTGGTTGGAACGATGGTAGAAGTTGGACAAGGGAAAATCTCACCCGCAGATTTTGAAGCCATTTTCGTGGGCGGTTCAAGAAGTGAGGCCGGCGCGTCCGCGCCGGCCCAAGGCCTCCACCTAACGGATGTGAAATATCCCAAAGCCAGTGCCCAAAGCAATCCCGTGGGCTAGTTAAATCAAAACAAAAATTACGTTTTCTTATTCCTCAAAACGACGAATAAACTTCTCAGCCTGACGTTCGGTTGCCGGTCTGATATAGAACCCTTCGGCCTTAATCTTGCTCATCGTAGCAGCCAACACGCCCTGCATCTTCTCATCCGAACAATAAATATTGGCCACCGTTTTCGTCAAATTGATATAAATATAATCCTTCGCCCCGAGCTCCAAATACATATACATATTCTGACCGCTCCGCTTGTGCTCCAACAACATCGTCGCCCTTAAACTCTTGTTGATAGGCTTCCCTGCGATGCTGGCCACCGAAACGATATCGTCGCAGTACATACCCCGCATCTTGCTGTCCCAACGGAAAGTCGCATCGCTCAAAACAAAGGCATAATTCGCCTCGTCTTTGCCTGTCAATTCGCCATTCTTCTCCAAGTTGGCAAGGGCCTGACGTGCGCTCTTCTCATTTTCCATCATCTCGCCCAAACACCGCTTAAAGAAGTCAGTATTCACCGAGGAAGTAGTCCCACCGTTCTCGTTGATCAAAGCCACCAACGCCGTCACATAATCCTGAGGCATAGGGAAATCCAACATCATCGCCATGTTAAAGACAAACGAACTATCCCCTCGATACAAATCTGCCGTACCCGCATTCTTGAAGTGAATGTTTGGCGTCTCCAATCCAAAATCCAAAGGTCCTTCCGCGTGAATCGTGTGATCTTTCTCGTTAAACTGAATCCAACTGCCTTTCAAGCCACCATCGCGCAACCTCGACTTACTGCCGGCATAGAAACTCTCCGTCTTGTGATCGTAATAGAAAATCCCGGTATCGTTCGTAACATCATCGTCGGAATACCTGCGTTTCCAAGAATACATCAAAGGATACACGTGACTTGAATCGTTGGCCACAAACAATCCTACATATTGCTTCTTATTGTCTTTGTCGCGCGGATCGCTCATATCCAACACCACATCTTTGGGATCCACACGGTTATCGAACCGAATCCAAGCCGAAGGATAAATGTTTTTAAACGTATGTAAAGGTTTCACATACCCAGTAAAGCGAATCAACTTCTCTGTACTTTCGATCTGAGCAAAGCCCTTGTATCCGATTTTGGTCTCCAAAGTGAAATTGTTTTCCTCGGCGATCTTACCCACCCCTTCTACCCGCTGATTGTCGTTCACGATCACACTATCCAAGAAAAACTCTTGCCTACCGCCCCTACTGTTGACATACTGATAATAGCCGTTACCACGAATCTTATTCTTCCCGTAAACCTTAACTCGCAGCTTATAAATTTCATGGAACTTATTATCCCTGCCGGCCAACAAACGAGTGCTATCCAAATGATCCATATCAGCATTGGCTCTCACCGTTGCCTTACCATCCTTCAAGAACAATCTGGAATCAGCAATGTCGATGTAAGGAATCTCACTAATCTTAAGCGTATAATCCACCAAACTGTAATCCGCTTTCTTCGCCTCAAAACTCAAACCGCCTTGCGTTGGATTGGTACTGGCAAATATGGGGGTCTGACCTGCCAAAGATGGACCCACCCTGGCCTGAATAATCTTCTTATCCATATCCCACTTGTAATCCGTGAGATTGGTCTGATACATATTGTAATCAAACTTGGTCATTGAACCCGCCTCGTTTTTGGTAAATGTTCCGATGCGCGTATTGAAATCCATCGTTCCATTGATATTGCTAGTCTCAAAGGCCATCCGCGAAGAATCAGCCGCATAAATCTGTAAACTGGCTTGCTTGGCCGATGTCTTTTTTGGACCAAAGATCTGTTCGGCGCTGGTAAATCGGGCCTGCTCCCATGCCAAAGTTCCGTTGCCCTTCATCACACTCGGAGATTGTGTCATTGTACCCGTGAAATCATGACCCACCTTAAACACTTTGATTGGCGTTGCCCCATTGGTCACTTTGTATTCATCCTGATAAGGATTCCATTCCATATTGGCCATCACCGCATGGGTTTCTGGGAACTTGGTATTCTCGGTCAAATCATATCGATTCAACACACCCACAGCCTTTTTGGGCAATAACAAAATCTTTGAAAACTCACTTTTCGACCCTTGATAGCTGATTGTGCCATCGGTGCCATAAAAACCCTCTTCACTCAAATTCATGGTCATATCACCCAAGCCCTTGCCACGATACATCGAATAACCACCGGGAGGCGTGTGTTTGATGAAACCCAATGAATAATCCTTTTGAATGGTCACGTAATGCCTAAACTCAGGAAAAATGCCATCAGAAATAAAATTACCCTCAAAGCGCAAACCCGCAATCGTAAAATTGTCCAAACTGTCGATTGTGAACGGATCCACCACAAACTTGAACTTATCGCCTTCGTAAGCCCCGCCATGAATATGCGGCTTATCATACAACACCTCACTCCCCTTGTCCGATACAAAAATGGGATACTCCGGATAGTCCTTATTCCCCGATTTGTTATTGGGCTTGTCGATGTATAACGTCCCACTCACATTCCTCAACACCGATTTGATGGGCACCAATCTGCGTCCTGAAGAATCTGGAAAGTACATTCTTAGGGAATCCACGGCCGACATCGCTATGTTGAACTGACCGTAATTGAAAACGTATTTTTTACCGTAAAAATCGAATCTCCCCGCCCTCAACTGTCCGCCAAAGCGCAAACCACGATTCTTGGTCAATGTCACCTGCTGCTCTGTTGGCACCACAATTACGTTTTGAGAATCGGAGAAGAAGAACTTAGAAACCCCTTCCAAAGTCATTTCATTGCTCAACAGATTCAACGTAAAATTGGAACGTTTCCCGATGATGGAAGAAATTCGAATCACATCGTAATCCCTTGATTTCTGATGCGCTTGCACATATCGAAACGCTTTCGGCAACAGGGTTACGCTGTCTTGATCCTGTAAATAATTGATGTATCCCTGATCATGCAATTCAAGAAATGGAACTACCAGGTATTCTTTCTGGGTTTTCTGAAAAAATGCATAGTCATCCAATGAAAATTTGATGCGCTGATCTGCCTTGTAAAACTCACGCGTTTTGGCTTTCTGCGCTTGCAACTGCTTAAGTTTGGCATCCAATTTTGCCTTATCGGCTGGATCCTTAGACAACATCAAGTTTTTGATATCCTTCTCCATTTGCTTGGCGATGGGATCTTCTGGTTGTCGATTATAGTAGGCGACCAAACCTTCCAACGGATGCGACCTCAAAGGACCTTGCAATCGATTGTATAAAATGTCCCGAAAGAAATCGTCTGAAGAAATCCTAGCCTCCATCTCATTGTTCACATTGTCGAAATCAACAAACGGCTCCGTAACAATCCAACGAACTTGCTGTACATCAATGTTTACGTTGTGAAAATTGTCTTGAAATGGCACGCGCATCAACCCTTCCTCACCCCTATCGATGATTAATTTGTTGTCCTTAAAGATGAAATTCACCTTCACAAATGGGTGGTAGATGGTAGTAACGCTATCCAAATACATCGTAAATTCACTCTGCAAAGTCCCTGCAATCCCATCTTGGATTTTGAACGATTTGCTTTTTAAGGTGACCTTCTTTTTGCCTTTGTAGAACACATCAATCACCGATGGTTTGCCATTGGCAGTGGCTGTAGTAATGGAATGACCTTGCATCGAAAATCCCCCTCTAAAGAAAGACTCATCACCCACTATTCCACTCACCAACAATTCGTTATCATAGGAATTGAACTGCGGAAATCCCGATTTCTTTACTTTTAAAGAATCTGTTGCAGTACTCAATTTGTCGGTAAACTTACCCAAGACCGGTGTTTTAAAATACCTGCCATAGACAAGTTGAGCAGAGTCCACAGAATAGATATTTTGGTCCATGTTCAAGCGATATTTCCCAAACTTAACCCAAGCCGATTCGGTGGGTAGGCATCGTTTGAAATCGGCGGTACCGTAATCACCAACCCAAACATTCTTCAACGGCTTATACACTCCTTTGGTAGCGCTAATCACCATTTTGTCCATAAACCCAGTGCAGGTTAGGGCGACTTCTCCAAAGCGTATTTCGATTTCATTTTTGTAATACAAGTCGAAATCCAGGGTATCCACGCTCCAAACGGCCGTCCCCGATTTATAAATGACTTTATCGGCGAACAAATTGGCTGTAGTTTGAAGAAATTCGAGGTACTCTTTATTGGAATTTCCTATCAACGACTTGGTGATACCTTGCCATTGAACGAGTATTTTATCGGGCAAGTTGTTTTGCAAAAACGCGGCTACCGTCGCGATGTATAATTCAAAATGCGGTTGGACGGCCATTTTTTCGGCCAGCATTTGATTTGAAATATCGATGATAAATTTCTGCTGACTGGGCGAAAACTTGCCCATTTCCCAATTCTCCTTAAAAATATTGAAATTCTTGGTGAGGTTCTTATCTCCAGGGCGGTTGACAAATGTCTCAAATTCCGCAATAAACGTAGCCGGTACAGGACTAAAACTTCCACTTTGGGCTGTCAATTTCAGCGCAAAAACAGAAAGTAGGATAAAGCAGAGTTTTTTTATCATCAGGGTGAGATTACAAATAACGCACCAACTTGCGTTTCATTGTGAGCAGTCTATTAATTCAAGCTATCGAGGCTTATCGCATCGCTTTCACGATATCGATAAAATCGCGGGCTTTTAAACTTGCACCACCAATCAATCCACCATCAATATCGGCTTGCATAAACAACGCAGCAGCATTTTCTGGCTTCACGCTTCCACCATAGAGGATTGAAGTTGTTGAGGCAATTTCTTCGTTGTATTGATTGGCCAATAGCTTTCTGATGTATGCATGGATTTCTTGCGCCTGCTCCGGAGAAGCATTCAAACCCGTACCGATAGCCCAAACTGGCTCATACGCAATAACAACTTCAGCAAATTCCTTGCGATCCAAATGAAACAAACCTTGAACGATTTGCTCTTCGATGGCCCTAAAATATTGCTTGCTTTCGCGCTGCTCCAAAGTTTCTCCGATACAAAAAATGGGCTTCATGCCATGGCGAATCACAGATTTCACTTTTAACGCACAGACTTCGTTGGTTTCCCCAAAGAATTGACGTCGTTCCGAATGGCCTACCAAACAATATTGAACACCCAACGACTTGAGCATACCGGCTGAAATTTCACCTGTGAATGCACCTTGATCTGCTTGGTGAGCATTTTGAGCCCCCACCAGCAATCCGCTTCCTTCTAGCAATCGAACGGCAGATGGCAACGCCAAAAATGTTGGGATTAAAACTACTTTACCTTCTCCGCGATACTCATCTCTAACAATACCTCTTACTTCGGTAATCAACGCTTGGCTCTCTTCCAAGGTTTTGTGCATTTTCCAGTTACCCGCAACAATTTTCTGACGATTCATAATAACAGCGAAATAACAAAATCTAAATCAAACGTTATTCTCAAGATATCAACGAGAACACCTCATCTGCCCAAGCCATTGCCAACGCAAATTGCGAGTCTCTATCCATTTCAGAATTGTCCAACACCCGATAATCCGATGTCATTGTAAGCGGACTATTTTCTCTCGAAGAATCCACTTCGTCGCGATGCTTTAAATTCGACGATATCTCCTCCAACGTCACCGCATCTCCTTTGGCCACCAACTCCGAATATCTCCGCTGAGCCCTCACCTCAACCGAAGCCGTCATGAAAATCTTGAGTTCTGCATCCGGAAAAACTACTGTTCCGATATCGCGACCATCCATTACAACGCCTTTTTTTACTCCCATTTGCTGTTGCAAATACACCAACTTTTCGCGCACGGCTTGGATTTTCGCCACCTCACTCACTTTCGATGCAACCGCAATTGTCCGAATTTCATTCTCCACATTTTCACCGTTTAACGTCACAAAAGAAGCCCCTGCATCGTCCACATCAAACTCCACCGTTAATTGAGCCAACGCTTGTTCCACTTGAGCCATATCATCCAAATTCACGGAATGACGCATCAAAAACAACGTCACCGCGCGATACATCGCCCCGCTATCGATAAAAACATAATTCAACGCTACAGCCATCGCTTTCGCCAAAGTCCCTTTCCCGCAGCTGCTGTAACCATCTATTGCGATATTGATTTTTCTTTGTCCCACTTTCTGTTATAACTCAGGGATTCCGCGACAAGGCGTATGATTTAACTGAACGAAGGCCACTGATCGCTTCTTGGAAAACCGATTGGGATCGATGATGATGGAAAACATATTCGAATTCTGACTACTGAAATAACTGGCACTGGAATACGTAATATCCAATTTGGCCATTTTAAACTTCAAGCCCCAACCAAAACCTGCCGTTCCGCGCCTTACATCGGTAATCATTTCTTTTCTTCGCTGCTGGCTGTAACCTACATAAATGCCAAAATTCTTACCCAAAGCCAATTCCGTCCCCACAGCTAAATGTCGACCCAATTTATCCGCGAACTTCGCTTCGGTTGGCACCACTGTCTGACCATTGATGTCGATTTGTCCGTTGCTATTCAGATACTGATCATAGGTCAAATCCCATTTTTGCAAACTATGCGCCACCAAATGAAATTTAAAGGGCATGTGTTTGGGCATGATTGCCACGGCTGCTTGGATATTAAAAGGCAATGGTTCTCTGCCAGCATCTTGATAGCTCATGACTTGTGCGCCGAGGTTTTTAATAAGCACACCAGCCGACAATGTTGAATCTTTTTTGATGTGATTGAGCCCCAAATTAAGGTACACGCCATTAGAGATGTAAGGACCGAGAATACTATAAACCATCCCCAATTGAGCACCAAATCTCAATTGAGGCGATAGGGCCATGGACCCACCCATCCCAATATTGGTTTCGTTCGCCACCAATTTCATCGTTGGATTTCCTCCAGCATCGTAGCCATCCATACTGCCGTAGTCGATGTGCTGCGCAAACCCTTGCAACGATATTTTTTTACCTGCCAGAGAAACATTTCCTATCCCGAAGGCCGCATTGGCAGAAAAAACGCCGGGGAGAATGGTCCCTGCGCTAAGTCCTGCTTTGAATCGATGCTCATCGGAGAGTAGGGCCGGATTGTTGGTGGTTTGAAGGATATCTGATGAGGGTTGAGATATCAAATAACCGCACCATGCCAAGGATTTACTGTGCATTGGAACATCCAAAATCCGAAAAACGCCTTGCGATCCGGCTTGGGCCGAGGCCTTGGCCGAGGCCAGCACAGACAATAAAATCAGTAAGCGTTTGGGCATGAGCAACAAATTTAGTTTAAGAACGAGAACTCTCAGCGGATATTTTACCGAAATTTGTACTTTCCATGACCACGTCACTGTATCGCAATCCCTCCGATGTCCCCAAAAGTTCGCCTTTAGTTATTACCCAAGGGACTTTCGATGGCGTTCATCTGGGACATCAAAAAGTATTAAAGCACGTGGTTGACCTAGCCAAGGAACAAAACACCCAAAGCTTATTAATCACCTACCACCCACACCCTAGACTGGTGGTAGAACCTAACAACCGCGAACTCCGGATGCTATCGAGCATCGAAGAAAAAGCCGAAGCCGTTTTCGCCTTAGGCATAGATTACGTTCTAGTCCTTCCATTTACCCAAGAATTCTCCCAACTATCGCCCGAAGCCTTTGTGGCGGATATATTGGTGAAACAACTCAACGTCCACACCATCGTAATTGGGTACGACCACCACTTTGGGATCAACAGAAGTGGCGATTTCAACACCCTTGTTCAACTAAGCAAGCAGTTCAATTTCGCCGTACAGGAAATTCCAGCTTCTACAATTGACGAGATTGCCGTTAGCAGCACACGAATTCGCAAAGCGCTATCAAACAGAGGCTTAGAAGAAGCAAATCAACTCATTGGAAGGCCATACCAACTAACTGGTACGGTGATTCATGGCAAACAATTGGGCAGAACGATAGGATTTCCCACGGCCAATATCCACCTAAACGACCCTTACAAACTCATTCCGTCGTTTGGTGTTTATGCAGGCATTTGTTTGGTAGAAAATAAGCGTTTCAAAATGGTTTGTAACATCGGCGTAAGACCCACGGTGGATGGCGAAAATATTAGCATCGAAGCGCATTTGTTTGATTTCGATAAAAACATCTACGGCGAGCACCTCACCCTGTTTTTGGTACAGTATTTGAGAAATGAGCAGAAGTTCGATTCAATCGAAGCGTTAAAATCTCAAATCTTACTCGATGCGCAGCAAGCCCAAACATTGGTTACTTTGGACTAAGACTTTTGTCTTTGCGCTGATGCTCGTTTGCAGCAATTTCGCTATCGCACAAATCGAAGACGACGAAGAAGATTATGGAGAAGACGAGGGCGATTGGATCATCCAAGATTCATTGTGGGAGCATAGCGCCGACACCCTAGCTTATTATTATGAGGAAGGTGAGTTCATCATCCCTGGCATGCTGCCCGAATACGATTTTTATGCTTTTTGGGACACGATGCACGTAGACGCCTATCGATTTGATTTGCGTAAACTTCAAGAAGCAATCCCAATTAACATCCTGGAAATGGATTGTGATTTTGCTATGCCTATTTATGGTAGGACGAATTCTCCTTTTGGCTGGCGACATGGACGTCCGCACACCGGCATCGACCTACAACTTAGAACTGGCGATTCGGTTTATTCCGCTTTCGACGGTGTGATTCGAATGAGCAAATACTATAATGGCTATGGAAATTGCGTGGTGATTCGACATTTCAATGGATTGGAAACGCTTTATGGCCACTTGAGCAAGTTGGAGCACAAACCGGGAACTTTGGTAAACGCAGGTCAACTCATTGGACTGGGCGGATCCACCGGACACAGCACGGGCCCGCATTTGCATTTCGAAATACGATTCCTTGGAAGACCCTTAAACCCCGCTGCCGTTATCGACTTTCCCAATGAAACAGTAAAGAGCGATACCCTTCTGATTGCGTCGAATTTGTTTCAAATGCCCGCTTCTTCCTACCAAGGTAAAAAACGACGGGGATCCTATCGTAGAGGGCGTTCGCGCTCTAGCAAAAGCAAGCGAAGAAGATATTCCTACGAAATTAGAATAGAAGAAGTGTCTTCATCGTTATACAGAGTATAAAAGGTTGATCCGATTCAACTATTTTTGTATTTTCTGTGAGCATTCAAGTCAACAATTTATCCAAGAAATACGGCCATCAATTGGCATTAGATAGTATTTCATTTTCCATTCCATCTGGAGAGGTGGTTGGATTTCTAGGCCCCAATGGCGCCGGAAAATCTACCACAATGAAAATTCTCACCGGCTATATCCCTGCAAGCAGTGGCGATGCTTCGGTTTGCGGATTGGATTTGGCAGAACAGAGTTTAGAAGTGAGGAAGCTGGTAGGTTACCTTCCCGAGCACAATCCCTTGTATCTGGATATGTATATTTCAGAATACTTGTTATTTGCAGCGGGAATTGCTGGGGTTAAAGACACCAAGAAAGCGCTAGAAATGGCCATCGAGTTAACCCAATTGGGACCGGAAAGAAATAAGAAAATCGGACAGTTATCGAAAGGATACCGTCAGCGTGTTGGCCTTGCTCAAGCCCTGATTCACGATCCTAAAGTGTTAATTTTGGATGAACCCACCTCCGGACTCGACCCCAATCAGGTTGTTGAGATTAGAAACGTAATTAAAAATTTGGGCAGCGAAAAAACAGTTCTACTGAGCACCCACATCATGCAAGAGGTAGAAGCCATGTGTAACCGAGTGATATTAATCAATAAGGGTAAGATCATTGCCGACAATACGTTGGAAGGTTTAAAAGAAACTGCGCCATCAGACAGTTTGGAAACCATTTTTAGAAATTTGACAAGCCATGTGGGAAGTATTTAAAAAGGAAATTCGCAGCTTCTTGGGCTCGTTCATTGCCTATATAGTTATGGGCGTTTTCTTGGCAATCACCGGATTGTTCATGTGGATTATCAAAGGGAACAACGTCCTAGATCTAGGCGTCGCCAGTCTTCAAGTGATGTTTAATATCGCGCCCTACATTCTCATCTTTTTGGTTTCAGCCATTACGATGCGAAGCCTCAGCGAAGAACGTCGTTTGGGAACGATCGAGATTTTAACCACCCGCCCCGTGAGCGACCTATCCATTTTGATGGGAAAATATTTGGCAGCGGTTGCATTGATCGTCTTCACACTTTTACCTACCCTATTTTATTACTATACGATTCAACAACTCGCCGATCCGTTGCAAGGTACCGATTCGGGCGCAACCTGGGGTTCCTATTTTGGTTTGATACTTTTGGCCGCTAGCTACGCGAGCATTGGGTTGTTTGCTAGTTCTCTAACCGACAATCAAATCGTTTCGTTGATTATTTCCATGGTATTGTGTTTTTTCTGGTTTGGCGTATTGAGCCTACTCGGAGATATCAAAGCCCTAGACGCCATCGGCAAAAGCTTGGAATGGTTCAGTCTTGACTTTCACTATCAATCAATAAGTCGTGGCGTACTAGACACCCGTGATGTAATTTACTTCTTTGGATTCATTGCAACCTTCTTAGGGGCAACGAAAATGGCGTTTGAAAGCAGAAAATGGTGATGAAAAAGTACGGAGCACGCATTCAATCCATCTTGGAATTTACCACGCTGTTGGTAATTATCATCGTCGCAAACATCCTCGGTAATTTCTATTATTTGCGCATCGATTTAACAGAGGAAAAACGTTATACCCTGAGCGAAACAAGCAAAAAACTCAGCAAGGAGCTCGAGGAAAAGTGCTACTTCCGCCTATATCTCGACGGCGATATGTCGGCCCGATTCAAAAACCTTCGCAATGAAATCCGCGATGTGGCCTATGAATTTCGCGAACTCAGCGGCAGGAAAATAGAAATCGAAATCATCGACCCTTTCGAAGGAAAACAGTTATCCGAAGTCAGTGGAATTCTAGACGATTTTAATCAGCGCGGGGTGATTCATCAGCGCGATATTGAAGGAGAGGGAGGCAATAGCACCACCATAAAGAATATTATTCCGGGGGCAGAAATGATGTATGCCGGCAAAACCGTAGCAATCAATTTTTACGAGCACGATGTGGCTTTGGACGCCGATAATAACATTAAGCGAGCCATCGACAATGTAGAATATGAAATCGCTAATGGATTGAGGCAGTGCACGTTAAACAAACCCAAAAAGATTGCCGTTGCGGATGGTTCAGGAGAAATGATCGACAATCGCGTAGGAGATTTCGCTGCAGAATTGGGCAAATACTACGATGTTTCTGCGTTGAACATCAACGTGGCGGATCCTAAATCGGCAGAGCCCTTTATT
>Ga0208597_1000251_pt1 | contig 20871 bp, 22 predicted proteins | sample LakMenEpi05May12_FD_150673 | JGI IMG/M metagenome (GOLD analysis project Ga0208597, IMG submission 150673) | Freshwater microbial communities from Lake Mendota, WI - 05MAY2012 deep hole epilimnion (SPAdes) | ecosystem: Environmental > Aquatic > Freshwater > Lake > Epilimnion/Euphotic zone ...
ATCATGAACATTACAAAGCCTACGGTAATTAAGCTAATGATAGAATTTATCCAACTTCCATAAGCAATTACTGCTCCACCCGCTTCCTTAGCCGCGTCTAGCGTTAAATATTTTTTCCCATCAAGCGCAACAAATTTGTTAGCAAAATCCATTCCTCCAGAGAAATGTCCAACAAGTGGCATCATAATATCAGAGACAAAACCATTTACAACCGCACCTACGGCACCTGCCATAATTACTGCAACAGCAAACTCAATAACATTTCCTGTCATAATAAAATTCTTAAATTCTTTTAACATACAATACAATTTTAAGTTATTTTTTGGTTTTTGAAAATCAAAGGTACTTATTTTTTGTAAGATAAAATTAATTGCTGTAAAAATTGAGATTAAATTTTATGAATTTTCTATATTTGTGTTTTAATTTAAGAAGTCATGGCAGAAATAACATTAAGGTTTGATGCAAGAAATCCAATTGCAAAAAAAACAATTGAATTTGTACTATCATTAGGTGTTTTCAAAAAAATATCGGGTGTTGAACAAGCATTAGAGGAAGAAAAAAACAATAAACTAAATCACTATAAAGACAGTAAAGAATTGTTTAAACCAATGACCATTGATGCGTTTCAAGAAAGAATAAATAAGTCATCAGAAGATTCAAAAAACGGAAAAGTAACCGAAGTTGATGATTTACTATCTGAAATTGAAAAATGGAGTTGAGAATTAAATGGACTGATTTCTCTAAAAAAGAATTAAAGAAAATTTTTGAATATTACAAAGAAAACGCAAGTATTACTGTTGCTAGAAAACTTGTTTCTGGTATTGCTAAAGAAACAGTAAAACTGAAGAAACAGCCAACTATTGGTCAAGAAGAAGATTTATTAAAATCGGATTCAAGAGAATTTAGATATTTGGTTTATAAAAATTACAAAATAATCTACTTAGTTAGTATCGAAAACAATAGCATTGAAATTTTTGATGTTTTCGACACAAGACAAAATCCAATTAAAATCAAAAGAGGAAATTAATTTTTGCTATTTGTTATAAATCCTAAGGTTGTCTATACTTTTTGCTCCGTTACACTACACAAAAAAACTCGAACTGATGCTTGTGAACTATTCCCTATAAAAAACCCTTTTCACACGTTGCGAAATGCTGGTCAACACTTCATAAGGAATGGTGCCTAAAAGTTTTGCAATGGCTATTACAGTTGGGTTTTCGCCAAAAATGATGACTTCGTTTCCTTCTTTGCAGTCTATGTGCGTTATGTCAACCATTAGCATATCCATGCAAACGCTTCCTACAATAGGTGCTTTTTGGTGGTTAATCATCACATAGCCAACGCCATTGCCCAAATGTCGCGAAATTCCGTCGGCGTAACCTATTGGGATTGTAGCAATTTTGGTGGTTTTGTCTGCCATAAAGCGTCTTCCGTAGCCAACACTTTCGCCTTTTTGAATGGTTCGTATTTGGGAAATAACCGATTTTAGCGTTCCGACATTTTCAAGGTATTTTTGTTCTTCTTCATCGTTAGAAATTCCGTAAAGGCCTATTCCTAATCGCACCATATCGTATTGCGCTAGCGGATAATTGGAAATTCCTGAAGTATTCAAAATATGTCGAATTGGATTGATTTTCAATTCTTTTTGTAAAGTTGAAGACAGTTTTTCAAACAAACTAATTTGCAAAAGCGTAAACTCGTTGTGCGTCAAATCATCGCTAGTTGCCAAATGTGACAAAATAGATTTAACTTCCACTACTTTCGTTTCTTTGAGTTTAGCGATTAATTCGGGTAAATTGGCTTCTTGAAAACCCAAACGATGCATTCCGGTATCTAATTTTATATGAATTGGAAAGTTTTTCAAACCGCGTTGTTTGGCAATTTGCAAAAAAGCATTCAATCCTTTTATCGAATAAATTTCGGGTTCTAATTGATGCTGAATAATAGCCGAAAAACTCGTCGTTTCAGGATTTAAAACCATAATTGGCAATTTAATTCCAGCATTTTTTAGCGAAATTCCTTCGTCGGCAAAAGCCACGCCCAAATAATCTACTTTGTGATGTTCGAGTAATTTGGCAATTTCAAAACCTCCGTTTCCGTAACCAAACGCTTTAACCATTACCATCATTTTGGTTTCCGGTTTCAATTTAGATTTGAAGAAATTCAGGTTATGACTTATGGCGTTCAGATTAATTTCGAGAACGGTTTCATGCGTTTTTTCTTCTAGAAGCGAAACGATTTTTTCAAATTCAAACGTTCGTGCGCCTTTTATCAAAATGGTTTCGTTGCCAAAAGTCAGATTATCAAAATCTTTTATAAATTCGTCTGTATTTTTATAAGTTACAGCATTTAGAAATTTGTTTTTAAAACTAGAAATAGTTTCGCCAATACCAATAATTCGGTTGATTTTATTAGAAATAATCAACTGAGATACACTCGAGTACAATTCTTCGTTAGACAAGCCACTTTGAAAAATATCTGATAAAATAAGTGTTTTCTTTTTGAATTGTTTTTGATTCTCCAAAAAATCCAATGCAATTTTTAAAGACTGAAAATCAGAACTATAACTATCATCAATTAAGGTTGAATTGTTCATACCATTTTTTAGTTTCAAACGCATTTCTACTGGATAAAGCAATTGCATTCGGTCTTGAATTACTATGTAATCGTAACCAAAATAAAGCAACACCATCAAGCACTGAATTGCATTTTCGATAGAAGCATCATCCTGAAACGGAATTTTGATTTCAAACTTAGCAGTTGTAGTTTTAACTCCAAGAATTGTTTTGTCCAGAATCGATTTTTTTGAAATAAAAACATCGACATTTACTTCTTTACAACTCCAAGTAAACTTTTTGATTTCGGGTTTTATAAATGCGTCAATCGTTTTATTTTTGTTATAAATTAAAACGGATACATCTGAAAAAAGCTTTAGTTTTTCTTTAATTTTTTCGCCAATATTTGCAAAACCTTCATCGTGTGCCGAACCAATATTAGACAAAATCCCTATCGTTGGCTGGATAATAGCTTGCAGTTTTTGCATTTCGTTTACAGTCGAAATTCCGGCTTCAAAAATACCAAAATTATGTTTTTCGTTAATTCCCAAAACCGAAAGCGGCACTCCAACTTGCGAATTGTAACTTTTTGGACTTCTAATAATATTGTAATCAGGACTTAGCAAGAAATTCAACCATTCTTTGATGATGGTTTTTCCATTGCTACCTGTAATTCCGATAACTGGAAATTGAAATAAACTACGATAGTAAGCAGCAATTTTTTGAAGTGCTTCAAGCGTATTTTCAACTTGAAGAAAAACAGCTTTGTCTTTTACATTTTCAGGAATATAATGAACCAAAAAAGTTTTTACGCCTTTGTTTATCAACTCTTCAATATAAATATGTCCGTCGTGATTAGGACCAACTAATGCAAAAAAAAGTGTTTCGCCATCATTTTGCAACGAACGACTATCGATAGAAATGGTTTCTATAACTTCATTAGTAATTTTGCCAATTACTTGAGCGTTTACTAGAGAAATTATATTTTGGAGAGAAATGGTCAATTATTGTTATTTAGGACAAATTATCAATTCTGTTTTTCCTTCAACTAAATCTTTCAAATAAGCTTCAAACATTTTAGATAAACTAGTATTTTTTTTACGAGCTAATTTTTTTGCCGTAATAATAGTTTGCTTATCAGTTTTAATAACAACTCTTACATCCATTTTTTACTTATTTTCTTTCTGTTTGCTTAAAATTTCAACGTTTTTTACTTCAATATTTTCTCGCATTGCTTTATAATAAGCAGCTCGACTTAATGGCTCATATTCTTCGGTTTCACCTAAAAGCACTAAATTATCATTGTCGGCTTTTCTAAAACTGTAATGTGCTAAATTTCCTGTTCGAGTACAAACGGCGTGCACTTTGGTAACATATTCGGCAGTTGCCATAAGTGCCGGCATTGGTCCAAAAGGATTTCCTTTAAAATCCATATCCAAACCTGCTACGATTACTCGAATTCCAGAATTGGCCAAATCGTTACAAATTTTAACAATTTCATCATCAAAAAACTGCGCTTCGTCAATACCCACAACATCGCAACCTTGTGCTAAAATAGAAATATTAGCTGCTGCAGGAACCGGTGTCGAACGAATTTCGTTTTTATTGTGAGAAACAACCATTTCCTCATCATAGCGAGTATCAATAGCTGGTTTGAAAATTTCAACTTTTTGTTTGGCAAACTGAGCTCTTCTTAGTCGTCTGATAAGTTCTTCTGTTTTGCCCGAAAACATCGAACCGCAGATAACTTCTATCCAACCAAATTGCTCTTCGTGATTTACTGTATTTTCAAGAAACATTTTGTACTTTTATACCTTTAATTAGGATTCGTTTTTTTTCTTTGTTATCGAAACAAAACGACGTAAATATTTTTTACATTTACATCGATTCAAATGTAGAAAATATTTAGTATAACTAAGATAAGCAATTTACTATAATTTAAGAAAGTTATGAAAAAAAGATTGGAAGCCGATTTAATCAGTATTGCGCATAGAGTTTTGAAGCTGAAAAACAAATCAGAAGTAGATCAATTGTATCTTGAAACTCGAAAATTATATGAAGTATTGACTGTTTTGAAATTTTACGGCGACAATTACGAACAAGTAAAAGCCGAAATTTCAGAAGAAGATATCGCCGAAAAATTAGTCGTTGCATTAGAAGAAAAAGAAGTTGCGGCCGAAATCCTTACCGAATTGAGCGATAGCGAACAGAAGAAGCAATTAAAAGCTGAAAAAAAATCTAAAAAAGTGGTTGACGAACCGATAGAAGAATCAATTGCCGAAGAAAAGATTGAAGCTGAAATAGAAATTCCGGAAGAAGAAATTATCCCGGAAGAAGATGTTCTTACAGAAGAAACTATGGTTGAAGAAATCGTTTCGGAAGAAGAAGATCTTACAGAAGAAACTACGGTTGAAGAAATCGTTTCGGAAGAAAAACCAATTTTAGAAGAAAAAGAAGAAGTTGTAACAGAAACAATTGAAGAAAATACTACGAAAGAAAAAGTTGCAAACGAAGAAAATGTTGAAAGCGAAAAATCGGAAATTGACACAAAAATTGAACCGTTAAACGAATTGCTTGAAATGCTATCAACTACTAAAGAAGAAACAGTAGCTGCTACAAAACCAGAATTTGAATTCACTTTTGATTCTAAAATAAACGAAAAACCAGAAGATATTAAAATAGAAAAAAACGAAAACCCTTCAAAAATTCTTTTTGACGATTTTCTTGGAACTAATTATTCCGAACCCGTTTTTGTAAAGCCAGAAGAATTAGAAGCTGAGAAAAAAGCTAAAGAAGAAACTGCAAACTTGGCTGATTATGTGGCAAAAACATCATTAAACGATAAAATTTCGCGCGGACTTACCATTGGCTTGAACGACCGTGTGGCATTTATGAAACATCTTTTTGATGACAATAGTGAAGATTACAACCGCGTTTTGTCACAATTAATCACTTTCGATTCGTTGCAAGAAGCTACAGATTTCATAGATAACTTTGTTAAGCCAGATTATAACGATTGGAATGGCAAAGAAGAATATGCCGAACGTTTTATGGAAATTATTGAGAAAAAATTCTCCTAAATGGGAAAATTATACATCGTTCCTACACCAATTGGCAATCTTGAAGACATGACTTTTAGAGCCATTAAAGTGCTCAAAGAAGCCGATTTGATATTGGCAGAAGACACGCGAACAAGCGGAAAATTGCTAAAGCATTTCGAGATTTCTACGCACATGCACAGCCATCACATGCACAACGAACACAAAACCGTTGAAAATTTGATAGCTCGACTAAAAAGTGGCGAAACCATTGCCTTAATTTCCGATGCAGGAACACCAGCCATTTCTGATCCTGGATTTTTATTGACACGCGCTTGCGTTGAAAATAATATTGAAGTCGATTGTTTGCCGGGCGCAACTGCTTTTGTACCAGCATTAGTAAATAGTGGTTTACCAAACGACCGATTTATATTTGAAGGCTTTCTACCCGAAAAAAAAGGAAGACAAACAAGATATTTAGCTTTAGCAGAAGAAACCCGAACCATGATTTTCTATGTTTCGCCACATAAATTGGTGAAAACTTTAGCCGAATTTGTGCACTATTTTGGAGCAGAACGCCTAGTTTCTATTTCAAGAGAATTATCAAAACTACATGAAGAAACCATTCGCGGAACAGCAGAAGAAGTATTAAAACACTTTGAAGCCAAAGCTCCGAAAGGTGAAATTGTGGCGGTTGTTGGCGGGAAAAAATAGTTTTCAATGTTCAGTTTTCAGTTAGTTATAACATAATTAAATTTAGTTATGAAAAAACATTTTGCTCTTTTATTATTATCTGTTGTCTTTTTTTCATGTAAAAAAGAAGAGAAAGATGATAGTTACAAATATTTATATGATAAACTTGTTGAATTATCAAAGAGAGATCATAATATTGCAGATGGAAAATATCTAGAAAATTATTATAAAATTAAAAATGATTTTCCTAAAAAAGAAAGATTTGATAGCTTATATAAGATATCTTTAGATATTGAAAAAAAGTTTAAAAGATTAGATTTATCCAATCGTGAAAAAGCAATAAATTTTAGAGACTCTGCTATTAAAAGTCAAAATTTGCCGTCAGGAATAAATGATAAAGACGATTTTAAAAACCTAAATGATAGTGTCTTTAAAATTAGGATGGAATTAGAAATCTTAAATTTAAGAGAATCTTTTCATTACTTGAGAATTTATGATAGAAAAGAACCATTATAATTTGAATGTTAGAATTATGCAACACTTAATAAATCAAAAATCGTTTCATGCAACCATTGCTTATATCGATGAAAAATATGATTTTACACCAACAGCTTTTAAAAACGGAAATCAATTTAACAACGCAAACGAAAATAATGGCTCTTGCAAAATTTTCGCTTTCGCCAAAATAAATAATTTAGAAAAAGACGAAACTTTATCGCTTTTTGGAAGTTATTATTTTAATGATGTTTTAAAAAATCTTGATGCGACTGACCATCAAAACATTCGAAATTTTATAACCTTTGGCTGGGATGGAATTTCATTTGATGGTGAAGCTTTGGAAACGAAGTAATCGTTAATTACATTTAACAATTACTAAGGTTAATTGTTAAACATAGTCAACAATTTTAATTATTAATTGTTGTTTCTACTTAACAATTTCTAATATTTGATAAAATGAATTTCTTAAAATACTGCTATTCAATTAAATAATATTTTTCATATCTTTGCAAAACATTTACACGCCATAAAATCATAATTCATAATTTTTAATTCATAATTAAACTATGCGTTGGACATTAAAATCGAAGCCAGAAAAAGAGAAAGTTCAAAAACTACAAAACGAACTTCAAGTAGACGAAATTATTGCTACATTACTAATTCAACGTGGTGTTGAAACGTACGAACAAGCCAAAACATTTTTCAGACCAACTTTAGACGATTTGCACAATCCGTATCTTATGAAAGACATGGACAAAGCAGTTTCTCGTATTGAAAAAGCCATTGAATATGAAGAAAATATTCTGATTTTTGGCGATTATGATGTAGATGGAACAACAGCTGTTTCGCTAGTTTCTTCTTATCTAAAAAGTTATTATCTTAATATCGCGACATATATTCCAGACCGTTACGATGAAGGTTACGGCATATCGTACAAAGGAATTGATTACGCCGATGACAACGGAATTTCGCTAATAATCGCGCTAGATTGTGGCATAAAATCTATTGATCATATTGCTTATGCCAATGCAAAAAATATCGATTTTATCATTTGCGACCATCATAGACCAGGCAACGAATTGCCCAATGCAGTTGCGGTTTTAGACCCAAAACAAGAAGATTGTTTTTATCCTTATGACGAACTTTGCGGTTGTGGTGTTGGTTTTAAACTCATTCAAGCATTAGCACAAAACAGAAACCAAACTATTGAAGATTTAATTCCTTATTTAGATTTGGTTGCCACTGCGATTGCTGCCGATATTGTTCCAATTACAGGAGAAAATCGAGTTTTGGCAAAATTTGGTTTGGAAGTTATTAATTCAAATCCGCGACCAGGCATAAAAGCTTTGGTTCAAAATGTGAAGAAAAAGGTACTGACCATTACCGACGTAGTTTTTATAATCGCACCAAGAATCAATGCAGCTGGAAGAATCAAACATGGAAATGAAGCCGTTGCTCTTTTGACCGAATATGATTTAGAACAAGCCGAATTTTTTGCTTCCGAAATTGAACAACATAATTCCGACAGAAAAGATTTAGATAAAAAAATAACCATTGAAGCACTTTCGCAAATTGAAACTAATAGCGAAAAAGAAAAATTTACAACTGTAGTTTACCAAGAAGATTGGCACAAAGGAGTCATCGGAATTGTAGCATCCAGATTGATAGAAACTCATTATCGCCCGACAATTGTTTTTACCAAAAGTGGTGATAAATTAGCCGCTTCGGCTCGTTCTGTAAAAGATTTTGATGTTTATAATGCGTTAGAAGCTTGTGCAGAACATTTGGAACAATTTGGTGGTCACATGTACGCAGCAGGCATGACTTTGAAAGAAGAAAATTACGCAGCATTCAAAAAAGCATTTGAAAAAACAGTTCAAGAAACCATACATCCCGATTTGCTAATTCCAGAGATTTCAGTTGACGTCGAAATTAATTTTTCAGATATAAATCCGAAGTTAATTCGATTATTGAATCAGTTTGAACCTTTTGGCCCACAGAATATGACCCCTGTTTTTATGACCAAAAACATTAAAGACACTGGCTACGCCAAACCACTTGGAAAAAATGAAGAACATTTAAAACTTTTTGTAAAACAAAATAATTCAGAAGGTTTTGGCGCAATTGGTTTTGGATTAGGAAGCAAAATTGAACTAACCAAAAATCAAAAACCATTTGAAACCGTTTATTGTATTGATGAAAATGAGTATAATGGCACCGTAACAGTTCAATTACGATTGAAAGATATGAAATAAGACAAACAAAAAACCCGACTTCAATTGAAATCGGGGTTTGAGATTCTTCCTTCGTCAGAATGACAAAAGGTTGATTAGTATCTGTAATATTCTGGTTTGAATGGTCCAGCAACTTCAACACCAATATAAGCAGCTTGATCGTCACGTAAAGTTTCTAATTCAACACCTAATTTAGCTAAGTGTAAAGCAGCTACTTTTTCATCTAAATGTTTTGGTAACATGTACACTTCATTTTTGTATGCTGCGCTGTTAGTCCATAACTCAATTTGAGCTAAAGTTTGGTTTGTAAAGGAGTTACTCATTACAAAACTTGGGTGACCAGTTGCACAACCTAAGTTTACTAAACGACCTTCAGCCAAGATAAGAATGTCTTTTCCAGCGATAGTATATTTATCAACTTGTGGTTTGATTTCAACTTTAGATGCACCGTGGTTTTTGTTCAACCAAGCCATATCAATTTCGTTATCAAAGTGACCTATGTTACAAACGATAGTTTTGTCTTTCATTTGCTCAAAGTGAGAACCAAGAACAATATCTTTATTTCCTGTTGTAGTAATAATAATATCAGCATTTGCAACAACAGTGTTTAATTTTTTAACTTCAAATCCGTCCATTGCAGCTTGTAAAGCACAAATTGGATCAATTTCAGTAACGGTTACAATTGAACCCGCACCTCTAAATGAAGCAGCAGTTCCTTTTCCAACGTCACCATATCCACAAACAACAACTCTTTTTCCAGCTAACATAATATCTGTTGCTCTTCTCACAGCATCAACAGCCGATTCTTTACAACCATATTTATTGTCAAATTTAGATTTAGTAACCGAATCATTTACGTTAATTGCAGGCATGAATAAAGTTCCGTTTTTCATTCTTTCATACAAACGGTGAACACCAGTTGTAGTTTCTTCTGATAAACCTTTAATTCCAGGAATTAATTCTGGGTAACGGTCAAAAACCATATTTGTTAAATCACCACCATCATCAAGAATCATGTTCAACGGTTGTCTGTCTTCACCAAAGAATAATGTTTGCTCAATACACCAGTCAAAAGACTCTTCGTCTAGACCTTTCCATGCATAAACTTGAATTCCAGCAGCAGCAATAGCAGCAGCAGCTTGATCTTGAGTTGAGAAAATGTTACAAGATGACCAAGTAACTTCTGCTCCAAGAGCAATTAAAGTTTCAATTAAAACAGCAGTTTGAATAGTCATGTGAAGACATCCTGCAATTCTTGCACCTTTTAATGGTTGAGTTGCTCCGTATTCAGCTCTCAACGCCATTAATCCGGGCATTTCAGCTTCAGCCAATTCAATTTCTTTTCTTCCCCAAGCTGCAAGGTTAATGTCCTTAACTTTGTAAGCTACAAATGGTAATGTTTGTGTACTCATCAATTATGTATATTTGTATTTTTAAAATTTGGTGCAAAATTACAACATAGGTTTTGATTTTAATAATTTATTTTCAAATTTGTGAAATGTATAAATGTTTAATCTTTTGAAAAACAACAAAATACTAAATGCCATTATTTAAAATCATTTATTTATCAAAAAACGCTAAACTGTATCTTTGGAAGATTACAGAAGATTTTGATACGCTTTTCAATCGAGTAAATCTAAAAGATTCGTCTTTGGCACGATTGGAAACAATGAAATCTGAAAGTCATAGAAAGGGTTTTTTAGCAGTTCGAATGTTATTGCAACACAATGATTATAATGATTTTGACTTGTATTATGATAAATTTGGAAAACCACATATAAAATCACAAGGTTGTAGTATCAAAGATGTTCATATTTCAATTTCCCATTCCAATGATTTTTCTGCAGTTGTAATAAGTGATGAGAATATTGGTTTGGATATTGAAATTCTCAAAGAAAAGACTTTAAAAATAGCACCAAGATTTATGGGTATTTCTCATTTAGAAAATTTGAATAAAGAAGAAAAAATTAAAAAAGCAACGGTAGTTTGGGGAATAAAAGAAAGTATTTTCAAAATTAAAAATGAAAAAGGAATCAGTTTTCCTGACCATATATTTGAAGACGATTTCAATTTTGAAGATAAAAAAGCATCCGCAACTTTAAAATTCAACGATAAAGAAGAAAAGTTCCAAATTCAATTTGATTCAATAGAAGATTATATCTTTGTATGCGCTTTTGAAAATATAAAATAAATTTCTTAAATCTGTTTTTCCAAAAAAATGTCAATATACCAACATTTAGTAAATTCAAAAGCCAAAGGCCAAAAACTTCTTGCCATTCTTCTCGATCCCGATAAATTGGCGTTAGAAAACCTTTCGGATATAATACAAAAAATAAACAAATCACCAGCAACGCAAATTTTTGTTGGTGGAAGTTCATTTAACGGAACATATTTAGACGAATTGATTATTGAGTTAAAATCAAAAATTAACTTACCATTTCTACTGTTTCCTGGAAATCCTTCTCAAATTTCTGATAAAGCTAACGGGATTTTATTTTTAACATTACTTTCAGGAAGAAACCCAGATTATTTAATAGAACATCAAGTAAACGCAGTACCAATCATAAAAAAAACTAATTTAGAAGTCATTTCAACAGGATATATTTTAATAGAAAGCGGGAACGAAACCGCTGTTGAAAGAGTAAGTCAAACCAAACCTTTAGATAGAAATAATCACGAATACGCTTTACAAACCGCACAAGCTGGAGAATTTATTGGCAACAAATTAATTTATTTAGAAGCTGGAAGTGGCGCAAAATTATCAGTGCCAACTGAAATGATTTCTTTAGTTTCGCAAAACATAAAAATTCCATTAATTGTTGGTGGCGGCATTCGTTCCAAACAAGAAATTGAAAATGCTTATAATGCAGGCGCCGATTTAGTTGTTATTGGTACTGCTTTTGAAAATGATATCAATTTTTTCAATTCATAAATCAAAATTCATAAATCGACAATCGTTAAACTAATGCTAGAATACCTTTTTGCTCAATATAAAAATTATCCAACCTATGAAATTGTTTTAGAAATTACAGCAATAATTTTTGGACTATTTAGCGTTTGGTTTGCCAAAAAAGACAATATTTTAGTTTTTCCAACAGGATTAATCAACACTTCTATTTATGTTTTCTTACTTTGGAAATGGTCACTACTTGGCGACATGATGATAAATGCCTACTATTTCGTAATGAGTATTTATGGCTGGTATCATTGGACGAGAAAAAAAGGTGATGAAGTTGCTTATCCAATTGCAAGAATTACTAAGAAAGAAATTAAATTTTCTTTAATCCTATTTATAGCAACAATTCTATTTGTTGTTGCTGTTTATCATATTTTTAATAAATTTACAAATTGGATGGCATATGTTGACACACTGATTACAGGGATTTTCTTTGTTGGTATGTGGCTCATGGCTAAAAGAAAAATAGAGAATTGGATTTTTTGGATAGTTGGTAATTTACTTTCAATTCCATTATTTTTTGCAAAGGGATATACCTTTACTAGCATACAATACATAATATTTACAATTATTGCCGTTTTTGGCTTTACAGAATGGAAGAAAATCTTAAACAATTACAATCTGAAATAATCAAGATTGCAATGTATGGGCCAGAATCTACTGGAAAAACGACATTAGCAAGTCAACTAGCAAATGCATTCAATACAATTTGGATACCCGAATTTGCACGCGATTATTTGCAAGACAAATGGGATATAAAGCAAGAAATTTGTTCCCAAGAAGATTTAATTCCTATCGCGATTGGGCAAACAAAACTTGAAAATGAAGCACTTTCTCAAGCTACTAAATTTCTTTTTTGCGATACAAATTCTTTAGTTACCAAAGTTTTCTCTGATATTTATTATACTAATTGTGACTCAATTCTTGAACAAGCGGCTCGTGAACATAATTATGATTTAATTTTTTTGACAGATATTGATGTAGCTTGGCAACCAGATGATTTGAGAGATAAACCATATGATAGAGAAACAACTTTTGCCACTTTTGAAAAAACAATCAAAGAACTTAAAAAACCTTATATAAAATTATCAGGAAACAAGGAAGAACGATTAGAAAGAGCAACAAAAATTATAACTGATTTAGCCAAAGCAAAACAATTAGGCTTCAATTCGTTCGATTTTGTCGAAATTTATAAAAGAAAAATAAAGTTAGATACTATTAAATTTCAATTTAATATTCTAAAACATGGAATTCCAAAGATAAATCTTGACAGAACAGCTACTATAAATGATGGGATTAGTAAAATAACAAAAGAGGAAGCCACTTATTTTTCTAATTATTTTGATCAAAAAAAAGAAAATCTAAAACTCAAAAAATTTGTTCCCGCTTCGGGTGCTGCCAGCAGAATGTTTAAATTTTTAAACGAATTTTTGAATGATTTTAAGCACGAAGAAGAAAGTATAAATGCCTACATCAATAGAAAAAATGAAAAAAATCTACCCGTTTTTTTAGTAGCAAAAGAAAAATTTCCTTTTTATAAAGAAGTTCTAGAAACTGCCAAAAAAGCCATTCCAGATTTCAGTTCATCCGAAAAAGACATTAGAGATTATTGGTTTATTAAGACAATGTTATCATCCAATTTCGATTATGCAAATAAACCAAAAGGAATTTTACCTTTCCATCAATATGAATCACAAATAGCAACTGCAATAGAAGAACATTTGAAAGAATGTCTTTATTACGCAACATCCAATACTAAATCACATCTTCATTTTACCGTTTCAGAAGAACATCAACCAAGTTTTGAATCAATAATTGATGCAGTTAAGCCAACGCTTGAAAATGATTCAAATGTTTCAATAGATGTTAAGTACTCTTATCAAAATAAATCAACCGATGTTATTGCTGTTGACATTGAAGGAAACCCATTTAGAGATGAAAACAACCAAATTCTTTTTCGACCAGGCGGTCATGGAGCTTTGATTGAGAATTTAAATAATCTAAATGCAGACATTATTTTTATAAAAAACATCGACAATGTAATTCAAAATCATGCAGATGAAATTGCACTATACAAAAAAGCTTTGGCGGGTATTTTAATTTTATATCAAGATCAGATTTTCAAGTTTATGAAAGCCTTAACTTCAGATGCTATTTCAAATGAAAAAATTGCTGAAATTGCCGATTATATAAAATCAAAATTGAATATTTCAATTAAACCAGACTTTGTAAAATATACTAAAGAAAGCAAAGTAGAACATCTTCAAACTATTTTGAGCAGACCAATTCGTGTGTGCGGAATGGTAAAAAACGAAGGCGAACCTGGCGGCGGACCATTTTGGGTAATAGATAAAAAAGGAAAAACATTTTTGCAAATTATTGAATCTTCTCAAATTGATACCAAAGATGAAAATCAGATAAAAATATTTGAAAGCGCAACACATTTCAACCCTGTTGATTTGGTTTGTGGAATAAAAGATTACAACGGACAAAAATTTGATTTGACCAACTTTATAGATGCTAATTCTGGTTTTGTCGTAGAAAAAAATAAAAACGGAAAAACTTATAGAGCCTTTGAACTTCCCGGACTTTGGAATGGTGCCATGGCAAAATGGTTAACCATTTTTGTAGAAGTACCATTAATAACTTTCAATCCTGTGAAAACGGTTAATGATTTGTTGAAACCAGCACATCAACCTCTAGATCAATAAAAATGGAAATTGAAAAAATAATTTCTGAATTAAGTTTCAAAGCCGTTAGAAGTTCTGGCGCTGGTGGACAAAACGTGAATAAAGTTTCTTCTAAAGTTGTTTTGACTTTTGATTTGCTTAATTCGCAATCGCTTACTGATGAAGAAAAAGAACTTTCTCAAAAGAAATTAAAATCCAAATTAACTTCTGAAGGAATTCTTATTTTAAATTGTGATGAAGACAGAAGTCAACTAAAAAACAAGGAAATTATAATCAAACGTTTCCTCGAAATTATAAAAAAAGCTTTAATCGTTCCAAAAGAAAGAAAAGCTACAAAAATCCCAAAATCAGTCATTGAAAAAAGACTGAAAGACAAATCAACCAATTCAGAAATAAAGCAAAACAGGAAAAAACCTAATTTATAGTATTAAGGCTGAAGTATTAAGTATCAAGACAAAAAATCTTAATACTTAATACTTATAACTTAATACTTTTTTTTATATTTGTCCTGTCTCAAAAGGGGTGCTCCAAATTACGAGCTGAGATTATACCCAATGAACCTAGAACAGGTAATGCTGTTTAGGGAAAAGTGACAAAACAGAGTGCACGCTGACCTTTGTCACAGGAAACAAACAATTTTATTTTTTAACCAAGAATAATTACCTCTTTTTATTCGTATAAATTATTTTACGAATGGAATTTTTATTCAAATCAACTAGTAGTAAAGCGATACTACTCACTGCTTTCTCTTTTTTTTTCTCTTATCAATCTTTTGCACAAGAAAAGGATTCAACTAAGGTAAATCAACTTGACGAAATTTTAGTTTCGGCAATTAGAATTACAAAAAAAACACCTATAAGTTTTAGTGATTTAGACAAAAAGGAAATCGCCAAACGAAATTTAGGACAAGACATTCCTATTTTAATGAATTATCTACCTTCAGTAGTAACGACTTCTGATGCTGGAAACGGTTTTGGATATACTGGAATTCGAGTTCGTGGTAGCGATGCAACTCGAGTGAATGTTACCATCAACGGAATTCCTTACAATGACTCTGAAAGTCATGGCACTTTTTGGGTAAACATGCCCGATTTTGCTTCATCAGTCGAAAGTTTACAATTACAAAGAGGCGTTGGAACTTCTACGAATGGTTCTGGAGCTTTTGGTGCAAGTTTAAATATGTTAACCGATTCTTACTCACAAAAAAGTGCTGGCGAAATTTCTAATTCTTTTGGAAGTTTCAATTCGCGTAAGCATACTGTAAAATTTAGTTCGGGATTGATGAACGATCATTTTGAATTGGCAGGCAGAGTTTCTAATTTAAAATCAGACGGATATATTGATAGAGCTTCTTCCGATTTGAAGTCTTACTTTTTGCAAGGAACCTATGTCGGAAAAACAACTTTGCTGAAAGCGTTGGTTTTTGGCGGAACAGAAAAAACGTATCAATCATGGAACGGAATTGATGGCGAAACTCTTAAAACCGATAGAACTTTTAATTCAGCTGGAATTTTTACTGATGAAAATGGAAACGAACGTTTTTATGACAACGAAACCGATAATTACCAACAAGATCATTATCAGTTACATTGGAATGAAAAAATTACTGAAAATTGGTCAACTAATTTGGCCTTTCATTATAACAAAGGAAAAGGTTATTTTGAAAACTACAAAGAAGACGCCGATTTTACAGATTATGGTTTAAAAATCGATTTAACTCAAGTTGTCACAACAACCGATTTAATCCGTCAAAAATGGCTAGATAACGATTTTTATGGCGCAACTTTTTCAACCAATTATAAAAAAGACAAACTCGATTTTATTTTGGGTGGCGGTTGGAACAAATATTTAGGAGATCATTTTGGAAAAGTAATTTGGGCACGAAATGCTTCAACAAGCGAGTTAGGTGACACTTATTATGACAATTACGGTTATAAAACCGATGGAAATATTTTTACAAAAGCCAATTATCAGCTAACAAAAAAGGTAAGCATTTTTGGCGATTTACAATATCGTCGAGTAAATTATAAAGCCAATGGTGTTCAAGAAAATTATTTGAATGAAACTTTTCATTTTTTTAACCCAAAAACTGGATTGACTTATTTGGCAAACACTAATAATGAATTTTATTTTTCTTTTGCAGTAGCTAATCGTGAACCTAACAGAAATGATTACGAAAGCGGAATACAGCCTAACGGCGGACAAGCTGCTAAACCCGAAAAATTAAACGATTTTGAATTGGGTTGGCGTTATAATTCAAACAAGGTAAAATTCAATGCCAATCTTTATTATATGCTTTATAAAGACCAGTTAATCTTGACAGGAAATCTTGATGATGTTGGAAACCCTATTCGATCTAACAGCGAGAAAAGTTATCGATTAGGACTAGAAATTGATGCTACAATTGCACTATCAAAACAACTATTAGTCAGACCAAATATTACATTGAGTGAAAATAGAAATCAAGATTTGAATGTTGCTGGAGAAAATTTTGGTAACAAAACCATTGCTTTTTCACCAGGTATTGTAGGAGGAAATAGTATTGTTTTTCAGCCATTTGAAAGTTTACAAATTAATTGGTTATCAAAATTTGTAGGCGAGCAATACATGAACAATATCGAGTCGCCAGAAGCTAAATTAGAAAGTTATTTTGTTAACGATTTGAATATTACGTACGAATATAAAACCAAATCGGTGTTCAAATCAATTGTATTTTCGGGATTAGTTAACAATATTTTGGATAAAAAATATGTTTCAAACGGTTATATGTATGATATATATCCTTACTATTATCCGCAAGCAGGAATCAATTTTTTAGCAGGAATTACGTTGAAGTTTTAGTTAGAAACCACCAAACTAGTAGGGCTTATCACCTGAACTCTGTAGGCTTTCATAGGATATTGCCCTGCACCAACACCAGTAAATAAGCTATATTCTAGATTGTCACAATTACATTTGGCATTCAACCCGTTAATAACCATTGTAGAACAGTCGCTCAAATTTTGATTCGGGCAAGCTGCTTCCCAAGCTCTAAAGTCGGTATCGGAGATTTTCATAACAATGATACCTCTTATACCGACATTTTCAACGTTTATATACAAAGGTTGCACATTAAAATTTAATTGAGAAAAGGTTCCTAAATTAGTATTAATAGGAAATGAAAAAGAATAATCTGGTAAATAAGGATTATTGTTTCTTACCCTGTCTTTAGTACAACCATTAATAAAAGGAAGCAAAATCAATGCTAGTAAAAGATTTTTCATTTTTTTAGACTAATTTTTTGATGTAACAAATTTAAATTATTTAACTTTGAATCCGATATGATTAACAATTAATTATACAACAAAATAAAATTTAGTTATCTTTGTACTAAGGAATCCCGTCGAGATGGGATTTTTTCTATTTATATAAACGATGAAATTATGAGCACAGTATCTTATTACACCGCAGAAGGATTAAAAAAATTAAGAGAAGAATTAGATCAACTTAAAAGCATAGAGCGTCCAAAAGCTTCACAAGCTATTGCCGAAGCAAGAGACAAAGGCGACTTGTCGGAAAATGCCGAATACGACGCTGCCAAAGAAGCACAAGGAATGTTAGAAATGAGAATTGCCAAATTAGAAGAAATTCATTCTAACGCAAGACTTATTGACGAAACACATCTTGACGTTTCTAAAGTTTTGGTTTTATCAAATGTGAAAATTAAAAATCAAGCCAACGGAATGGAGCTAAAATATACTTTGGTTGCCGAAAGTGAAGCCGATTTAAAAACAGGAAAAATATCTGTAACTTCTCCAATTGGAAAAGGTTTACTAGGAAAATCAGTAGGTGAAGTTGCCGAAATAACAGTGCCTAACGGAACTTTAAAATTTGAAATTTTAGAGGTTTCTCGCGACTAATTATCTGTTTCAGTAGTGTTTTGTCATTCCGTAGGAATCTCATAAATATTCCACAATTTTCAGAATAAACTCCTAACCTTAAAAAAATGAGTTCAATTTTTACCAAAATAGTAAACGGAGAAATTCCTTGCTACAAAATTGCCGAAGATGAAAATTATTTGGCATTTTTAGATGTAAATCCTAATGCAAAAGGGCACACGCTTTGTATTCCTAAACAAGAAATCAACAAGATTTTTGATATGGAAGAAGCGCATTATTTAGGGTTAATGAAATTCTCTAGAAAAGTAGCAAAAGCACTCGAAAAATCGGTTGAATGTAAACGTATTGGTGTTGCTGTTGTTGGTTTAGAAGTGCCGCATGTTCATGTGCATTTAATTCCGTTGCAAGATATGGATGATATGCGTTTTCAACGAAAAGTTGCCTTATCTAAAGAAGAATTTGAGGCAATAGTTGCATCGGTTCAAAGTAATTTATAGAAAGTCCCTTTTTAGGGATTTTTTTTAAAACACATAATCATTATAGCAAAATCATCTTGACAACTTTATTTTATTAACAAAGTATCCATATTCATTGTACATTTTCTTAATTCTCTCTGGAACAAATGTTATTGATTCATCTTCATAGTTGTAAAACATTGATTTAGAAAAGTCAAAAATTAATTTATCTTTCTTTATTTTTATTCTAAAATAAATATATTGAACCAAATAACCATTGTTTTCACCATCACCAATTTTCACAACATCAGCTTTAAATTTTCCTGTAGTAGCCCAAGATTCAAATTCAACAGCTTTATTTGTTTTAGGTAACTCTAAAAAAGCGAGATTGATTTCTTTTCCTTCTTTAGGATTAATTTTTATAGAATCTTTTGTTATTTCTATTTCATATTCTTTATTTTTCCATGAACCTTGCAAATCAACATGAGGGCTGTTTATTTGAGAAAAAACAATGTTTGTTATAAAAAAAAGTAAGCTTACTAAAATTATTTTTTTCATGTTTATTAACTTTATTTCTTAAAACTAACTTCCATAATAGTTCCTTTTCCAATTTCTGAATCGAAGACTTTTATTTTTCCTTTGTGGTATTCTTCTACAATTCTTTTGGTTAGCGATAATCCTAATCCCCAACCGCGTTTTTTGGTGGTAAAACCTGGTTCAAAAACACTTCTAAACTGGTTTCGCGGAATTCCTTTTCCTGTATCCGAAACGTAAATTTTGACTAATTTTCCTTCTTCCACAATTTTCACTTTCAATTTTCCTCTGCCTTTCATAGCATCAATAGCATTTTTTACCAAATTTTCAATAGTCCAACTATGTAAGGCTGAATTTAAGGGAACAACAATTGGATCATTTGGTGCTTTAAAAGAAAATTCAACTTGTTTTGAAAACCTCGATTGCAAATAAGTGTAGGAATCTTTCGTTTCTTGTATAATATCTTTAGGTTCTAAAACTGGCTCCGAACCAATTTTGGAAAATCTATCGGTAATGGTTTGTAATCTAACAATATCCTTCTCTATTTCGGCAACCGTTGTTTCATCTACATTATCGGCTTTCATAATTTCGAGCCAACCAATTAATGACGATAATGGCGTTCCTATTTGATGAGCCGTTTCTTTTGCCATACCAGCCCAAAGTTTGTTTTGAGTTGCCATTTTGGTGCTTTTGTAAAAATTGTAAACAACCGTTCCAAACAAGAAAATGATTAGTAATAATGCAACGGGATAGTATTTTAATTTGCTCAACAGTGAAGAATCTCCGTAATATAAATACTGAAATTTTCCAGGAATATATTCTATTGCAATAGGTTCATTTTGGTTTTTTAGTTGTTTTAAAAGTTTATTGAGCTTGCGCTTGTCTTTTAAAATAGTCTCTTCAATATTTACGGTATTGATAATTGAATCATTTTGTGTTTGAATAATCGGAATTGATGCATTTTGAATAATTTCAAGAGGCAATTCTACATCCGCATTTACATCGACACTATTGATTTTTTTTTGAGCTATTGCCCAATGACTCATTTTTACTCGCTCTTCATTTTTGAAAATTTGAAAAAAAGTATAAGTGTTCCATAATATTAATGAAACAATAATAAAGGAAGACAAAATTAAAATCCAACGAGTAAGATTCTTTCTTTCGGAAAACTGCATGCACTAAATTTTGTTTAAAAGTAGTAAAAAAAATAATTCATAATTGATATTGTCATTGAAATTGATATTGTCATTGAAATTGAATCGCTATCTTTGTTCAAATTCAATTTTTTATGTTAACACTTGATCCAAAGGAACTTTCTCCTGTAAAATTGCAAGGGTATT
>Ga0208597_1000252_pt1 | contig 20840 bp, 23 predicted proteins | sample LakMenEpi05May12_FD_150673 | JGI IMG/M metagenome (GOLD analysis project Ga0208597, IMG submission 150673) | Freshwater microbial communities from Lake Mendota, WI - 05MAY2012 deep hole epilimnion (SPAdes) | ecosystem: Environmental > Aquatic > Freshwater > Lake > Epilimnion/Euphotic zone ...
CATCACCACACCTATCTATTTGCTCGGGGCAACATGGTCCGAGGAACGTGAGGAAATCGTTCGCCATCACTGGGTGCCCTGCATTTCCTCGCTCGAAGAAGCGCGCCATTTCGATCAGATCGCCACCGTACAAAACACCGTGCTCGCCGTTCACCTCGCTGTCGATACCGGCATGGGCCGCGGCGGATTTGTTGCCAAAAATCTCACGACCACTCTCCGCGCGCTGCGCGAACTCGACGGCATCCGCATCGAGGGCATCGGCTCCCATCTGCCATCTGCCGATGAAGACGAAGACTTCACGCGCGCGCAATTTCAGCAATTCACCCACATTATCAATCTCCTCGGCGGGCCTCACAGCTTCCGCTGGCGTCATCTCGCCAATAGCGCCGGTCTGCTCGGTTACGATCCGCACACCTGCAATCTCGCCCGCCCCGGACTCATGCTCTATGGCATTTCACCCTTGCCCCAGCATCAGGAAAAATTGCAAACAGTCATGACCCTCAAGTCACGCGTGACCCTGATCCGCACCTTGCCTACCGGACACGGCGTTTCCTACGGTCGCAGCTTTGTCACCACCCGACCCACCCGCGTTGCCACCATCGGCATCGGCTACGGCGATGGCTACCCACGCCACGCCTCCGGCCATGGACCGCGCGTTTTTGTGAGAGAACACTTTTTCCCCATCCTTGGTCGCGTCACCATGGACCAAATGATGATCGACGTCACCGATGCCCCCGAAATCCAAGAGGGCGACGAAGTCGAACTCTTCGGCCCCCACGTTTCCGTCACCGAACTCGCTGCCCAATCCCAAACAATCCCCTGGCACATCTACACCGGCATCACCCCGCGCGTTCAACGGATCTATTTCTAATATCCCAACCACCGTGCCCTACGTACTCATCATTCACGAAGTTGCCGATTACGCGGCATGGAAAATCATTTTTGATCAGGCATCGACCATTCGCAAGAATGCAGGTGAACGGAGCTATCAAGTCCTGCGTTACGAGGAGGATGCTAACAAGATCGTGCACTTCTCTCAGTGGACCTCTACTGCTGATGCACGCAAATTTTTCGAATCACCCGAGCTTGTGGAGATCCGCAAGCAAGCTGGTGTGAAGGCTCCGGACTTTATTTATTTGGAAGAACTGGAAGCGGGTATTCTCTGATTTTTTTGCCTCACCATCACTCTCTCGATTTTCATGAACAGAGAAAAAAAATCTCCCATTTCCCTCCATCGGCTTCTGAAGATTTTCCTCGTCGGATTTTTTCTCTGTGCGATGGCCGCTTTCTTTCATCCGCTTCACAGTTCCGTGACCAAACTTGCTCTGCTCGGAAGCATCTGTATCTGTTGGCTGTGCTCTTTGATTCTTTTGCGTAAATACTATGTTTATCGTACGATACTCATCGTACTTCCCATACTTGCTTGCACTCCGTTTCTTTTGCCTAGTCGGGCGATCGATGCTACCGAATTGCGTGCTAACTACTTGCAAGCCCTGGCGCGTTACGAGGGTAGCACCTACTACTGGGGTGGAGAAAACATGCGCGGCATCGACTGCTCAGGCCTGCCTCGTCGTTCGTTGCGCGATGCTCTCTTGCGATATGGAATCGCCCATGGAAATGGCAAAGCATTTCGTTTGGCGGCGGAGCAATGGTACTACGATACCAGTGCCAAAGCCTTAGGTGAAGGATACCGCAGCTTCACCAAAAACTTAGCCATCGAGGGAACCGTGCAATCGATCGATAACTCGACTCTGAAAGCAGGCGATCTTGCGGTGACAAAGAGTGGCATTCACACCATGGTTTATCTCGGTGAAGGCAAATGGATTCAAGCCGATCCCGGCATCGGCGCTGTTGCCACCTTGCACAGCCGCAACGATCAAAACACGTGGTTTGATGCACCCATCACCATGCATCGTTGGTCCATTCTCGATCTTCCTTAATCCCATGTCGCGCCCGACCCAATCCGTTCCTGGAGGTTTTCTCTTTGTATTTTTCGGAGTGCTGCTCTTCGTGTATTCTTGTTTATCGACCTATGCTGCATGGCTCGCGCATACAAAACCACTTGCCGAACGATTGCCCAATCACTCCGATGTTTGGTCCTTAGTCGCAGGCGCAGCGGCCAGTTTTTGCCGATCATTTGCCTGCCCCTGCCGAATAACAAACAAGCACGGTCACTGAAGACCGTGCTTGTTTTGCAAGGAGGAAAAAAACTCACGTGTTAGACCAACATCAGCGCTGGGCTCTCGATGAGTTTTTTCACCTCATTCAGGAAGGACGCTGCGATGGCACCATCCACGACGCGGTGGTCGCAGGAGAGACCGAGGTTGATGCGTTGGCCAACGACAATTTGTCCGTTTTTCACGACGGGTTTTTCGATGACCGCACCAACGGAAAGGATTGCGGCTTGTGGCGGATTGACGATAGCATCAAAGGACTCGATGCCCCAGGCTCCAAGATTCGAAATGGTGATCGTGCCACCGTCGAATTCGTCAGGACGCAGTTTGCGATCCTTGGCGCGTACCGCGAAATCTTTCACCTCGCGAGAGATTTGCAGCAAGGATTTGGTCTCAGCATTTTTCACTACGGGAGTGACCAGACCGTCTTCGATCGCAATGGCCACGGAGAGACCGACGGATCCGAAGCGCACGATGTGATCGCCAGCAAAAGACGAATTGATCGCAGGTACCGCCATGGTTGCATTGATCAAGGCCTTCATGATGAAGTCGTTGACCGAATACTTGTTGCCGGTGGTAGTGGATGCTTGGTCGTTGATCTGCTTGCGGAGGCTCATCAGCGGTGCAGCATCGGCCTCGATGTGGAGGTAGAAATGAGGAATGGTCTGCTTGGAAGTCAACAAGCGGCTGGCGATAATTTTGCGCAGTGAGGAAAGCTCGATGATTTGATCTTCGGCTTTCGCAACGGGAAGAATCGCAGCAGCAGGGGCTGGAGCAGGCGTGGTTGCACGTGTTTTCGATGCAGCAGCAAGAGCAGCAGCAGCGGAAGCAAGAGCACTGGATGGAGCGGCTTTGGGTGCGGCCGGAGCAGGGGACTGCGATGCGGCTTCTACATCTTGACGAACGATGCGACCACCAGGGCCGGAGCCTGCGATTTGATTTAGATCAACGTTGAGAGCAGCGGCGACTTTGCGAGCCAGCGGAGAGGATTTGATGCGTTCGCCTGCGGCGTGAACTACGGGTGCTGCTGCGGCTACAACTTGAGCAACAGCGGCAGTGGCAACAGCGGCAACCTGGATACCTGCAGAAGCAGGAGCTGATTCGGCAGCGGGAGCAGAAATGGCGTCGTTGCCATCGAGTACGGCAAGCACGGAACCAATCGTAGCTTTTCCGCCCTCGGGAATGTTAATGGCCGTGAGAACACCGTCATCGAAGGCTTCCATTTCCATGGTAGCTTTATCGGTCTCGACCTCAGCAATGATGTCTCCGATTTCGACACGATCTCCGACTTTTTTGTGCCACTTAAGGAGTGTTCCTTCGGTCATTGTGTCCGAAAGTTTGGGCATTTCAATATTTACAGCCATGGTATCTAAAAATCTGTTGGAAGCGGGCGGAATCCTAGGCGAAGAATAAGACTTATGCCAGTTTTTTCTGTGTCAAAGATGAATGGATAGCGATTTTTTTACGTGAGTGAAAAAATCGTACTGCGAAGCACAGCGCACAAATTAGGACAAATCCCATAGCGAGATAAATCTCCGAGTTAGCTCAAAGTGCAAGCGGGCGAATGGTATGAGCTAAGCCAATGTGTTGGATGGTAGTGCAGCCTTGATCGGTTGCCTATTTCATGACAACTCCCGAGGTGTTACCGCAAGAGGCTTTTTTGCGCAATAATGGCGAAGACACTCCAAACGATGTGATATGACAACTTTATAAATGACAGGGGTTTCTGCCGTTAGGAGCTAGATGAAAATGCCAGCTTTGGAAGATTTGCCAGAAACATGCACTTCTTTGGTCACGGTTTTGCAGCCAAGCAGTTTGGTTTCTTTGGATTCATAACGATTGTTGTTAGTGAACAAGCAGCAACAAGAAGACAAACCGAGAGATGTGACAGCAAGCAAGGAGCAAAGAAAAAGAAATTTCATACTACGTTTGAGTCTAGGTGATGAGGGGTAGAATTGAGCAATCAAAAAAATTTGTGAAAAGATTCTCCGCATTTGTTTCCTCTTTTAAGCAATCGTCAACACTTGCTGCACGATGCGGCGAGGGTTGGGCAATTGCTCGTTTTCGACATGCGGTGAATAAATGGCGGGTGCATCGATTGAAGTGACGCGCTTAATCGGAGCATCGAGCTCATCGAAGCAATGATCTTGGATCAAAGTTGCCACCATCGCAGATACACCGCCAAAGGCCTTGGATTCATCAACCAATACGACACGATGCGTTTTGCGCACGCTGGCGAAAATCGCTTCTTGGTCGAGCGGGCGAATGGTGCGGAGGTCGAGCACATCACAAGAAATACCATGCTCACGCTGCAAGGTTTCGGCAGCCTCTAAGCAATGAATCACCGAACGGCCATGAGCAATAAGGGAAAGATCTTTGCCTTCACGTTTGAGATCAGCGACGCCGAGTGGGATCACAAAGTCGCCTTCGGAAGGGTCAGGCACAGGGCCAGTCGTTCCGTAAAGCAAGGTGTTTTCCATGAAAAATACGGGGTCGTTGTCGCGAATGGCCGCTTTCATGAGACCTTTGGCGTCCGCAGGAGTTGCAGGTGCCACGACTTTGAGACCAGGAAATGCAGCAAACAATCCTTCGGGAATGTGTGAGTGTGTTGCACCCACTGCGGTGCCACCATTCGCAGGACCGCGAACTACGATGGGGCAATTGATCAAACCGCCGGACATGTAGCGCACGCAGGCTGCGTTGCTGACAAGTTGGTCAAAAGCTACCGAGTGGAACGACCAGAACATCAACTCCATGACGGGGCGCACGCCAAGCATCGAGGCGCCAATGCCCATGCCAATGAATCCAGCTTCAGAAATCGGAGTATCGACGATTCGCTTGTCGCCCCATTTTTTCCAAAGCCCCTCGGTGACTTTGTAAGCACCGTTGTACTGGGCAACTTCTTCGCCCATCAGCACGACGTTTTCATCGCGGGCTAATTCTTCGTCCATTCCTTCGCGAAGTGCTTCTCTGTATGTCAATGTGCGCATAGATCAGTGTGAAAGTATATGATGATAAAATGTATGGTTGATCGAAAATACTAGATTTATAGTAATAAGATCAGTCGTTGAAGAAATGGCGGCCTGTTTGACCTGCGACGGTTTTGTTATCCACTTCCCAGTAGACATCGTCCATGATCGATTCAACGGTAGGGGCAGGGGATTGATCGGCAAAGACAACAGAAGCAGCAGCTTCTTCTTTAGCTGATTGATCAATTTGATCCGCTTGCTCTTGCGTCAAAACACCTTCTTGGAGGAGTCGTGTACGGAAGGTGTTGATCGGATCGTGATTGTTTTTGTAATTCTCGATCTCCTCGGGTGAGCGGTATTTTTTCGCGTTTGCATCGGCGACACTGTGGCCGTAGTAGCGATAAGTGGAAATCTCCAGCACGGTAGGTCGGCACTCAGTTCGCGCACGTTCCATGGCAATATGAGTTTTCGCACGAACTTCATAGATATCCGAGCCATCAATCAAGTCCCACTCCATGTCATAAGCCTCGGCACGTTGTGCAAGACATCCGCGATACGCGGAGGAACGCTTCTGTGATGTACCCATTGAATAACCGTTATTTTCGATGATATAAACGACAGGAAGTTCAAACAGAGATGCTAAATTCAATGACTCATGAAAAGCACCTTGGTTGACAGCGCCATCTCCCATGTAGCAAAGCGCAGCACCGGGAAGGCCTTTGTATTTCAAACCGTAAGCCAGGCCAAGGCCAAGAGGAGTTTGGCCAGCAACAATGCCGTGACCACCCCAGAAATTTTTGTCAGGAGCAAACAAGTGCATCGAACCACCTTTGCCTTTTGCAGAACCAGTCGCCTTGCCAAAAAGCTCGGCCATGCACTCATTCATGTTCATCCCGCTGGCTAAAGCGTGACCATGGCAACGGTAAGCCGTAATGTTGTGATCATTGGCACCACAGAGAGAGATGGTGCCCACAGCTACCGACTCTTGACCGATGTAAAGATGCAAGAAACCACCGATCCGTCCGGCATTGTAATATTTCAATGCCGCTTGCTCGAAACGGCGTATGCGAATCATCGTGGTGAGCAATTCGATCTTTTTCTCTACCGTAAGCGCACGATTAATCGGCGATGTGGCGAAGTCCAAACGATTGAAACTAGAGGCAGCAAATGACATAACAGTGTGATGGGAAAATGAAGAATTCAGATCAGCTCAGAGGCTGGCACGCGAACCGAGAATTTAGGGAAAAGAGGGCGAAGCGCAAGGAGAAATATCGCGGCGAACACAACATTCGATGCGCAAGAATTGCGTAAGAAAACCCACGTGGGACCCAAGCCCACAGGACCTGTCCACTGGGCCTGCACGAAGCCTTCCCAACTGCGTGCGTAAAATTCTGGCAGCGTGAAAAACGAAATCACATTGGTGACAAAATAAAACAACACCGCAGCCATCAGGCTACCGAGTAACCCTCGCAGCCATGACGCTTCGCGCTGCATCCACGGAACCAATACCAACATCGAGGCCAAGCCTGCTACGATCCCAAGATGATCCCATGTCAACAGCGGGTATCCATAAAAGGCATTCAGCAGTGGGTCCGTCACCACCCAAGCCGCCAGAGGAAACAACCACCGACCACGCCCCGGCAAAAATGCAAAACTCAAGAGAAACAATGCGGGTAGTGGAGACAAAGCCCATCCCTGCCAAGCTCCGATTACCCGGAACAGAACCAATACCACAAAAAGACCTACGAAGGGAAACCAACGACGCATGAGCACTCAATGCCATAGAATCGGCATCAATGCGAGCGAAATTTCATCATTTCCTTTTCCCTTCACGTCATGATATACTACTACCATGACTTGGGACACCCTCATACAAAAAGCCTGGATTACCCGCGCGAACGCCTATGCTCCCTACTCTCAATTCCAGGTAGGAGCCGCCATCGAATCAGAATCGGGGAATGTCTACGGCGGATGCAATGTCGAAAACCTCTCCTTTGGGCTGACCAATTGCGCTGAACGCGTAGCCATCGGTGCAGCGGTAGCAGCAGGAGAAAAAAACATCACCCGCGTCGTCGTAGTCGCCGATACAGATACCCCAGTCTCACCCTGCGGGGCCTGCCGCCAAGTAATGGCAGAGTTTGGCGTGAAAGAAATCCTCCTCTGCAATAGGACTGAGCAAATTCTTTTCACCCTTGATGAACTGCTTCCGCGGAGCAGCGCTGGCATTCTCAATCGATAAATGTTCCACGTGGAACAATCGAACACAAATTAGCAGTGGCACGCCTGCCCAGATCATGCTATACCCTGCTTCCACTCACTCTATGTTTGTTTACCCAAAAGACTACGATGTCCTCGTCATCGGCGCAGGCCATGCCGGAATCGAAGCCGCTTTGGCAGCCGCACGCCTCGGCTGTCAAGTTGCCATGCTCACCCAGAATCTCGATACCATCGGACAGATGAGTTGCAACCCCGCCATCGGCGGCCTCGCCAAAGGCCACATGGTTCGAGAAATCGACGCCCTCGGCGGAGCGATGGCACTCAATACCGATGCCACCGCCATCCAATGGCGCATGCTCAATGCCAGCAAAGGCCCCAGCGCTCGCGCCCCACGTGCTCAGTGCGACAAGAAAGCCTACCAGTTCCGCATGAAATGGTTGCTGGAAAACACCCCGAACTTGGAACTTCACCAAGGCAACGTAGGATCTCTGCTCGTCGAAAACGACCAAATCACCGGCATCACCACCAGCCTCGGCATGCAGTTTCGCGCCAAGTCCGTGATCCTCAGCGCAGGAACCTTCATGCGTGGCCTCATGCACGTTGGCCTCAAAAATGAAAAAGGTGGGCGCATGGGAGATGCTAGCTCTACCGTAAGCGATAGCCTCAAGGATCTCGGCTTCACCGTCGAACGCTTCAAAACGGGCACTCCATGCCGACTCAATGGCCGCTCTCTCGATCTCGATCGTTGCGAAGTGCAGGGTGGAGACAGCCCCATTCCCCACTTCAGTTACCTCTACGATACCATTGGTCGCGAGGAAAACGACATCTTTACCCTCAATCCTTGGGCAGATAAAATGTTCCACGTGGAACAAATGCCCTGTTTCATGACCTACACCAATCCATCCACCCACGAAATCATTCGCGGTAACCTGGATCAATCACCAATGTATTGCGGCATCATTGAAGGTGTTGGACCTCGCTATTGCCCATCGATCGAGGATAAAGTCGTTCGTTTTGCCGAAAAGGAACGCCACCAAATCTACCTCGAACCTGAGGGTCGACATACCGGCGAGTTCTATGTCAACGGCGTTTCCACCTCTCTTCCCTATGCAGTGCAGCTCGCGTTTCTGCGCACCATTCCTGGACTCGAACGCTGCGAAATCATGCGTCCAGGTTATGCCGTGGAATACGACTACTGTCCGCCCACCCAGCTCTACCCGACTTTAGAGACCAAGAAAGTCTCAGGTTTGTATTTTGCCGGACAAATCAACGGCACCTCTGGCTATGAAGAAGCAGCAGGGCAGGGGCTCATCGCCGGAACCAATGCCGCCCTGAAAGTCCTCGGTCAACCCGCCTTTGTGCTCGGACGCAATGAAGCCTACCTTGGTGTGATGATTGATGACCTAGTCACCCGTGGCTGCACCGAACCATACCGCATGTTCACCAGTCGTGCGGAATATCGTCTGCTGCTCCGCCAAGACAATGCCGACCTCCGCCTAACGCCACTCGCCGCGAAAATCGGCCTTGTTACGCAAGAACGCATCACGCGCACGGAAGAAAAAATCCGCCAACTCGACGATGCCCTATCCTGGATTCCCAAAACCAGCCACGAGGGGGTCAAGCTCGATCTCTGGTTCCGTCGACTCGAAAACACCTGGCAACAGCTCCCCGAAGACTGGCTGAAACGCTACCCTCAAGACCTCTGGCCAATCATCGAAACCGAGGTCAAATACGCGGGTCACCTCGATCGACAGCAGGTGCAGATCGACCGCATGCAGAGGCAAGAGTCGAAAGTCATCCCAAGTTGGGTCGATTACGCAACCATTCACGGCATGAAAGCCGAGGCAAAATCTCGACTAGAACAAATCAAACCACTGACCCTAGGCCAAGCAGCACGCATCAGCGGGCTCACCCCTGCGGACATCGCGCTTCTCGCCATTTGGATTGAAAAGCGTGAGCAACAAGCCAGTGCTGATTCCCTCTAATCATTTCTCCTTGCCATCCATCACTTTTTTCGCTAGTGTATAAATGGATATAGAAACAACCGTATCCGCACAAAACACCATGAAAAACACCATCGCATTGATCCTGCTGTCAGTCTGTACCCTGACTTATGGCCAAACCCAAACCGCAACTGCACGCAAACCCGTGACCATCACGGATCTCTACGCGCAAAGCATCCACGCCATGAACGAAGGCGACGTCACCAAGGCGGAGCAAAACCTGCGTGCCATCCTCAAAGTCCAACCTCAGCATCCACAAGCGCGCTATCAACTCAGTCAACTTACACTCAATCGCGAAAAATTTGCCGCGCGGGCTCGTCAACTGAAAATGGAGCGCACCAAGATTGCATCAGTAGACTTTTCAGGAGCAACTGTCGATGAATGCCTCGATACTCTTACTACCCTTATCGGTGATGCTTCGGAAAAATCATTTTCGCCAAACTTCGTGATCAGCGACAAAAACAAAAAGCTCGAGAGCAAAACCATTACCCTCAAGCTAGACAACGTTCCTGCATCGCAAATCCTCAACTACATCGCCAGTAATGCTGAGTGCAGTGTGCGCTACGAAGAGCATGCCATCACTGTTTCTGCACGATAATATCCTTCATGCCCGAGCGCATCATCATCACAGGCGGTAACGGATCACTTGCAAGGTCTGTTGCCGCTTTTTTCGCAGAATCCGCTTATGCACCGCATATTCTAGCTCCATCACGAAAGGAATTGGATGTCACCAATTTTGCTCAAGTAAAAGAATATTTCCGCATACATCCTTGTGATCTCCTCATCGCCATGGCAGGCGCCTGCGACGACGAACTGCTTCTCAAAACGACAGAACAACAGTGGGACTCGCTCATCAAAAGCAACCTCACCGGTGCCGCTCTTTGCGCGCAACAAGCGTCACGCGCCATGCTCAAGCAGCGCAGGGGACACATCGTCTTCATCTCCAGCTACGCCGCTCTGCATCCCAGCTACGGACAAGTTGCCTACGCCAGTGCCAAAGCCGGATTGATCGGACTTAGCAAATCACTTGCTCAAGAACTTGGCCCCGCCAACGTCCGCGTAAACGTGCTCTTCCCAGGTTTTCTCGAGAATCGCATGACCGCATCACTTTCCAGCAGTCGTAAGGAAGAAGTCAAAAGCCTCCATTGCCTCCAGCGCTTCAACACCGATGCCGAGGTCTGCGCATTTCTCGAGGCCTTGCATTTCCGTTTGTCACACACCTCAGGGCAAATCTTTAACCTCGACAGCCGCATTCTCTAATCTACACTCCACGCCGATGAAAAAACTCTCTCTTCTTGCTTTGATCCTTGCCTCGATCACTTTGCTTTCTTCCTGTGGTCTCGCACAAAGTGCCGCAACTACCGTCGGTAGAACCTTGCAAAGTGTCGGTCGCGCCGCACTCTGATCCAATTAACAGTACAAAACTTCGCGTCCGTTTTCGCAAACCTCGATGCGGATCATGCGATCATTTTCATCAAAAAGCTCAGGGAACAAATCGCCCCATTCGGCCAGCATCACACCACGCTGATCTAAAAAGTCATCCCAACCCATCGCCAAGACCTCGGCACTTGATTTGAGCCGATAAAGATCAAAGTGAAACAAAGGCAAGCGACCACCGTGATATTCTTGCACTAACGAAAAAGTTGGACTTGTCACTTCGCCACGAAATCCCAAGCCACGGGCGACACCTTTTGTTAGGTGAGTTTTTCCAGCACCGAGCGGACCAACCAGCGCGATAACCATCGGCTCAGTCATTTCTTGGCCAAGTTGCTCGCCCAGTTTTTCCATCGCCTCCACTGATTCTATGCTCCATGTGCGCGCTTCCATCATCGTCGCCGAGACGTTAACACAGATGCCAGGCACGACGCCACAAAATGCCTAAAATATTTTTTCAAAAAAAACTTGCCACAGACCCTAGTTTGTGGTGAAGTTCGCGCCCCGCTCGCAAGAGCATAACCTTCTTTATATCATGGGCTACGCAGTCATCAAAACAGGCGGTAAACAATACCGCGTTCAACAAGGCGACAAAATCGATGTGGAAAAACTTGCACTCGAAGTTGGCAGCGAAACTACTTTTGACGTTCTCCTCATTGGTGAAGGTTCTTCCGTAACCATCGGTCAACCACTCGTTGCTGGCGCTAGCGTCACAGCAAAAGTAGTGGAGCAACACCGCGGAGAAAAAGGCGTCGCCTTCAAATTCAAGCGCCGCAAAGGCTTCCACAAGAAAATCGGTTTCCGCCGTCATTTGACCAAGCTGGAAATCACTGGTATTTCCGCATAATTTCAACCACCCAACTTACTACTCGTTATGGCCCATAAGAAAGGACAAGGATCTGTCAAAAACGGACGCGACTCACGCAGCAAACGTCTTGGCGTGAAAAAATTCGGTAGCCAAGCAGTTATCGCTGGCAACATCATCATTCGCCAACGCGGCACACGCTGGACTCCTGGCGTCAATGTTGGCATGGGCAAAGACCACACTCTCTTCGCTCTCAGCGATGGCAAAGTGCTCTTTGACAAAAACGGCACACGTGTGAACGTGGTTGCTGCTGCTGCTAACTAATTCGAAAACATCACCGTTTTCTCAAACCGCCCGCTTCACCTGAAGTCGGCGGTTTTTTCTTGTCGGGATCGATTGCATCCACCGCGTCATCGATAAATCAACACATTGCCAGCATTCACCCATACGGAGTCCACGAGGCCAATCCCTGTGCGATCTAGGCTAAAGTGTCCCCTTGACTCTCTCGAGCATGCACAGGCACAGACATGCGTCTCAAAAGAAAGCACGATGTTTCATGGATAACGATTTTTCCAAAACAATCATGAGTCAGGTCATTGCGAAATTATCCACATGCTTTAAGAATAGTTTTTAAAATATGTACAATAAATCATCATCATCTAGATGTGAATAAGTCGCCAAAATCGCAGTTCCACACTTTCCTGATCAGGGTTCCACAGGAAGAATAACCTGTGAAACAACTCGGTGCATCTTCAGGGCAATGTTGACATCAGCATTACGTCCAAAGTTATCACAGCTGATTCCACAAGTTATCCCCAAAGAATGTTGAGTTCTTCACAGCGCAAATGGAGTTGCAATCATCGATAGCAAGATCAGGTTGCACGCATGGTTCATTGCGTGTACGGTTCGCCATGATGCATACGATTTTTGTCTACGGCACCTTACGGCAAAATGCCTCAAACGCATGGCGTATGAATGGAGCTCGTTACTTGGGCGACGGTCAGGTGGCAGCAAAGCTTTACCGCATCAGCTGGTACCCTGCTTTGCGGCTCGATCCATCGAATAATCATTGGGTGCATGGCTCACTTTATGAAATGGACGATGCCTTATTGGCCGAGCTCGATGCCTTTGAGGGTGAAGAATACCAACGTGTCTCAGTGGACGTAAAAACGACAGCAGGACTAGTGACCGCCATGCTTTGGGAGTTCTTGATCACGCCCGACGCGCAAGCTCAGATACCCTGTGGTGATTGGGTGCAGCATCTCGCAGAAAATCCTTGAATCAATCATCGCGTCAATGTCTCCGAATACTTTTGTACGGCGTAAATACTGCCACAATCCGACACTCTTCCGCTTGCCTTTCTCGACAATCTACTCTTAATTACCCGCCGCTTCCCGAAACCATGGCACTCATTGTTCAAAAATATGGCGGCACATCCGTCGGTTCCCTTGATCGCATTCGCAACGTGGCCGCGCGTCTCAAACGCACGCGCGATGAAGGAAACAAAGTCGTAGCAGTGGTTTCAGCCATGTCAGGAGTTACAGATGGTCTGTTGAAGATGGCTCATGAACTCACGCCAAATCCTTCGGAACGCGAGCTCGATGTATTGGTTTCTACAGGCGAGCAACAATCGATCGCACTCGTCGCCATGGCTTTACAGGACATCGGTGTGCCGTCTGCTTCGATCACAGGACGCCAAGCTGGCATTTTTACGACTGGATCTCACACCCGCGGTCGCATTCTTGAGATGGATCCGACCTTGATGAATGAGTTGCTGGCAGAAGACAAAACACTCGTCGTCGCCGGATTTCAAGGAGTCACTCCATCTGGGATGATTCATACGCTCGGTCGTGGTGGTTCAGACCTTACAGCGATCGCCATTGCCGCTTCCATCAAAGCCGACGTCTGTCAGATCCTTACCGACGTCGATGGCGTATACACTTGCGATCCACGCATCGTGAAAAATGCTCGCAAGCTTCCCGAAATCTCGTACGACGAGATGTTAGAAATGGCATCATCAGGATCGAAGGTGATGCAATCCCGCTCAGTCGAATTTGCCAAAAAATACGGCGTCGTTTTTGAAGTACGCTCCAGCCTTAACAATAACCCAGGAACTCTTGTTTTAGAAGAACATCCCGCTATGGAAAACGTTGTCATTCGTGGAATCAGTATTGAGCGTTCACAAGCTCGCGTCACCGTCACAGGAATCCCCGATGCTCCAGGGATGTCGGGAGCCATTCTCGGCGCGCTCGGCGATGCCGAAATCAATCTCGACATGATCATCTCTAACATCGCCAACGATGGCTATGCACGCCATTCGTTCACGATGCATTCCAATGATCTTGGTAAGGCTCAAGCTGCTCTGAAACCAGTTCTAGAAAAACTGAGTTCTTCAGCAAAAATCGAAACGGAAGGTGGCATTGCCAAACTATCCGCCGTCGGCATCGGCATGCGTTCTCACTCGGGTGTGGCCGCGACCATGTTCAAGGCTTTGGGTGATGCAAGCATTAACATCGGCATGATCTCCACATCGGAAATCAAAATTGCCGTCACCGTTGATGAGCGATTCATCGAAGATGCAGCGCGTGCTGTACACGATGCATTCAAGCTTGATCAAGAACCAGCCTAACAAATTTTTCTAACGAAAAATTTCGCTGATAAGCGTGGCGATAACAAAGTATCATGTCATTGCCACCACCATTACCAGATCCGACCATCACATCGCCAGTGGCAAAAAATCGCCTGACTGATGGAAGAGAAACCTGTCATACCTGGTGAGCCAAGCATTACGCGCCTTCGGCGACTTTTACTACGTGCATTTCCAACTTGGTTTCGATGGCTGATTACGGCTTTTTTTACATCTGGACTTGCCATATTGGGGTGGAGCGCTTTAGAGATATTTGTCCTCGGTAATGGAGAATGGGTATTCAACGGTCGGCATGGTCCACACTTTAATGGTGGAGGCGATCTAATCATGCTGCTCTTTTTAAGCTTTTTCGCATTGTATAGCTGGTGGCGCATAATTGGATATGCAATTGCATTTGCCAGTAAGCGCAATACAACAAGTCAAAATGATGGCTCATTCAATGACGAGTAACGCCTAACTTTGCATTAGGGCTTCACCCCAGCGAGTGTCACACACAACGTTTAAAATGATGAATCGCGGAAAATCTATCATGAGCTGGACAGAACCAAGCACTTGGCGCAATGCCGCAATGGCACATGCGAAGCAACACGGTAGTTCGACTTTTCCTTGGTTTCCTTGGATCTCTGTGTTGGGCTTGCTTGGCGGTTTGCTTGTTTGGGAGTGGTCGAACGCCGATCCGACGAAGCGAGCGAGCGTGCCGATGCTACTTTGTATTATTATAGCACTTTTCTTTTTCTTCTTCGTGATGGGGTGGATCTATGCTCGTCTCAATCGCGCAACGACGACGACGGTCTATGAGCATGGAATTGTCCATGGATCGCTTAGTAAAAAGCAGTGGATTCCATGGTCTTCAATGGAGTACTTTTATCTCGAAGAGGAGAGAGTAGGTCAGAACTCGTTCCGATTCCTAACTTGGTCGCGTTTTGATACCGATGAAGAGGAGTTCTCTATCGTTCCCGACGATGTCGATCTGGTAAGCGTTGTGGGGCATTTCATCAGCAAAAAAGTTGAACAAGTCGTTATTCCTGACAGAGAGATAGATTCTTAGGATCTAAAGAACATGAAGCCAATCATCAAACTAGTTTCCACTTGAATCCTAAGGTGAGCCTAAAAAATGCCCCAAACTAGATTCGCCCACTCTATAAAGTGTAGTGCACGGGAGCATGAGGAAGGAGCTAACGATTGCAAAGAAGGCCCTAACATTCGGGTTGTGTCTGGTAAGACATATTTCTGTTAGACCATTTTTCTGCGAGCTTTTGCTTGGAGCATGATCAGGGCAAAGAAAGAAATCATGAGAAGAAGGATCGAGAGCATTGTTCCTTCGAGGAGCGTAGTAAAAAAGACGGCCACGGGCTTACTCGACGAACCATCGTTCATGACGCTGTTTCCGTAGCCAAATTGACTTGCGATCCAGTTGACCGAGGCCATGGAAAACCATCCGCACCAGAAGTCGGGAACGAAAAGAAGTAATCCTTCTCCTATGCAAACAAACGGGATGGATAGCCCAGCGATCCACGAGCGGATTTTTGCGCCGAGGTAGATGGCGCGACTGGTGAGGCTGTCTTTTTCGTTCAGTGAGCCGGGTAGGGAGGTGAGAGTCGCGTAGGTGAGAATGAAGCACGCGATGGCGAGGAGCATGGCCGCGAGGCAGGCAGGTTGCCGATACATTTTCATCCAAGCAGCGGCGATGATGAAGCTGGGCAGGGCATTGATGGTGCAGTGAAATGCCCAGTGTTTGAGCTGCTGAGGAAAGCGGTCGAGGAATGTTTGGTTCATGTGCTTTCTGATCTATCGTATGATTGTGAAAGGAGAATGAAGTTGGGGTGAAATTTGTATATGAAAATGCCATGACTGCGTTGCGGTCATGGCATGAAAATATGAATCGTTCTGGGCTGGGAGGCCAGAGGCCTCCGCCACGATTATGAGTAGGAGGATTCTACGCGGGTGGCGACGTCGCGATAGCCGTAGTCGACTTCGTAAATTTGCTTAAAGCAATCGAGCGCGGAGGCGGAGTCGCCCATTTCGTCGTGGATGAGGCCTTTGTCGTAGAGGACTTCTTTTTTGGTGTTGTCCATGCCGTGGAGGTCGGCGAGGGCATCGCTGAGCTGCTTGAGGGCGAGGTCGAACATGGATTTTGCCTTGAAGGTGCGTCCGAGGAGCAGAAGAACTTTGGTGCGGATGTGCGGGTTGGTCTTCGCTTGCTGGAGGTGAGGAATGGCGGCGCTGTGGTCGCCTGCGTTGAAGAGTGCGGTGCCGAGTTCGAAGCGGAGTTGCGGGTCGGTGGGGTTTTCGTCAACGCGTTGTTTGGCGTTGGCGACCATTTCGAGGGCGCGTGCTTGGAGGACTTCATCGAGTTGGGCGCGCAGCTCAGCGTTATCGGGATCGGCATCGACAGCGGCTTGCAGACTGGCCATTTGGGTGGCGATGTGTTTGTCAGACATCTGACGACCTTTGCTCTTAAGGGCGGCGTCGCCATTGCTGAGGGTGAATGCCCAATCATAAAACGTCATGGCGTTTTCCCAGTCTTCCATTTGTTCGAAAACATTGGCGAGCTCTTTGGCATTGCCGAGGTTGTTGGGATCCTCGTTGTAGCGGTTGATGAGACGATCGCGTTTTTCGATCATCTGGTCTTTGGTCATACCAGCGCGGGAGGCGGTTTCCAGGTCTTGGAATTCGGACTGATCTTTCATCAGATCGCGAACACTGGAATTCTCGTCCCACTTTTGGCGTTGCATGGAGTGCTTTGCCGCGCAGTCTTTGGAGCCTTTGACAGCGATGGAATCGGTAGGAGTGGCTTTGAGGATGTCGTTGTAAACATCACCGGCGAGGTCGGCACGCTGGCGCTCTAGGTAGTAGAGGGCGAGCTTGTGCATGTTTTTGGTATTGTCGGGATGGCTCTTGCGCACGGTCTCCAGGGCGAAGGCGGCGCTATCGAAGAGTTCCATTTTGATGAAACATTCGTGGAGCAGATCATTAAGGCCATCGTTGAAGGGGTCTTTTTCGAGTTCTTTCTCGATGAGTGCTACGGCACCTGCGGGGTCTTTTTTGACTGCGCCTTGGAGTTTCATGCCAGGGCCACCGGACTCCATGCCGAAGATTTTTTGTTTTTTCTTCGGGCCGCCCGTGACGATGCCTTCGCACTTGCGCAGCAGTTCGCGACCTTGCAAGAAGCCAGGATTGTCTTTGATGACGGCCTGCAGCAAGGTGACAGCGTAGGCGTGATTTTTGACTTCGATTGCGCTGAGTGCTTTGAGCCAATAGGCTTTCACATTCTGAGGCAGTTCTTTATCGGTGATTTCAGGCATGATCGTGTGATGGTTTTTCGAGAGCTAGTGAGGGGTGACAGATTGTGCAAGGGAGTGGGCGACTTGGCAAGCCTCGGTGAAAAAAATGTATGGCATTTTTGCACAGATCGCTCAAAGAACGTTCTCAACGCGGTTGACGTGGGGTTTTTCACCCTCGGTGAGGATGATTTCGATGACATCGAAGCGCCAAGGCATGCGGCGGGTTTTGAGGAGCTTGAGCCAGGAGTTCGCGCCGCGTTCGATGAGTTCGAGCTTGGCGCTGTTGACGGCATCGAGTGGTCGACCGACTCCGCCCTCGCGGCGGGTTTTGACCTCGATGAAAAGCAGCAGATCACCTTGGCGGGCGACGATATCCACTTCGCCTCCTTGGGGCGCGCGGTAGTTGCGGTAGAGAACTTTGGTGCGGTGCGCACGGAGCCAAGCACAGGCGATGCGTTCGCCGTACTCGCCGACCTCATGTGGCGTCCAGCGTTCACCATTACGATGCGTCAAGCGGCAGCGTGAGTTGAGATACCGGCTGAAATGAGCGACGATGAATGCGACAAGGGCCATGAGCGTGGAGGGCGGCGAGGTGTGACTTTGTACCATAGCCCATGTGTTTTTCAAATCCGTATTCGGGAAACTCTTGGGCGTATTGTTTCATGACGTGATCGCGGCTGACCTTGGCGATGATGCTGGCGGCGGCGATGGAGAGCGAGTGGGAATCGCCTTTGACGATGCCTTGGTGAGAGAGGGGAAATTGCTTGAGCGGCAGGCCATCAATGAGGCAATGGTCGATAGCAATGCGGTATTTTTTTTGCAGCGCGAGTGCGGCAGCAGCCATGGAATCATGAGTGGCGCGGAGGATGTTTTTGGCATCAACCTCAGCAGCATCGGTAAAAACGTGAGCCCACAGGACTTGCGGATTGGCGAGTAGTGCGAGATAGAGCTGCTCGCGTTTTTTTTCACTGAGCTTTTTCGAGTCGTTGAGTCCCTCAAGAGAAAAATCAGCAGGCAAGACCACTGCGGCCACCGATACGGGACCGGCGAGCGGGCCGCGACCTGCTTCATCGATGCCACAAATCACTTGTTGGCCTAGTGCCTGCGCCGCGAGTTCGAACCGGAGATCAGGCATGAGAAAGAAAGGGTTGGGAAAAAGAATCAGCGCGAGAAAAAATGGAGCCGCTGGTCGGAATTGAACCGACGACCTATTCATTACGAATGAATTGCTCTACCCCTGAGCTACAGCGGCATTTGGTGAATGCGTGAGGGGATTTATAAACAAGGAACGGCGTGGTGCAATGGAAAAATGCGGAATTTCGCGGAATTCGGGGCTGTCCGATGACCTTGGTGACACAAAACTTCATCGCCAGCGCTGTGGTTTGTGATAGTCTGAGGCTATGAAACATCGTGCCTGCCTTATGCTGAGTTGGATTTTTGGCTCGCTAGTGAGCATCGCGGCGGCGGCAGAACCATATCCTGTGACGGCGCCACCTGCGGAAATGAAACTGGATGCATTTTATGAAAAATACACCAGCGCGGGTGGCTATCCGGTGGTGGCATCAGGCAAGGTCAATGACTACGCGCTCAAGGAAGCGGCGTATTTGATCGATCTGATGCTGGCAAAGCGTCCTGATCTGAGAAAAGCGATGGTAGCGAATGGCTCGCGGATGGTGGTGATTGGATCGACCGAGTTCACGACGGACATTCCCGAATATAAATGGCTCAAGCCGAAATTGTATTGGGACAAGCGGGCACGGGGATTGGGTGGTTCCGAGACAGATCCCGTGTGCTCGTGTGCGGAGGAAAATATGTTAGCCTTCGAGGGCGATCCGTATAGCACGGAAAACATCATGATTCACGAGTTTGCGCACAACATTCATTTGCGCGGGCTCAAGAGCATCGATCCCAAGTTTGATGAAAAACTCAAGGCGTGTTACGATCAGGCTCTCGCAAAAGGCTTGTGGAAGGGCACCTACGCAGGGAGCAATGATCGTGAGTATTTCGCCGAAGGTGTGCAGAGTTGGTTTGACAACAATCGCGAAAACGATGGCATTCACAATCACGTCAATACTCGCGCCGAGCTCCTCGCTTATGATCCGGGTCTTGCTGCAATGTTGAAGGAAATTTTCGGTGATACCGAGCTGCGATACACCAAGCCACAAACGCGCTTGAAGGGACATCTCGCAGGCTTCGATCCGAGCAAAAGCCCGAAGTTCGCTTGGCCAGCGCATTTGCTTAAAGACGTCGAGGAGCCGAAGGAGTAAAACATTTTGTTAGGCAGAAAAAAACGGGCGCAACCGGATTCGGAAGTTTCTTGCCGTGACTGATTCTTTCGCTAGAGTGAATGCATGAAACGAATTTTTGCAGTTGTCGCTGCGGTCTTGGTGCCGGCGATGATGTGGACGCTGATGATTTCGCCGGGCTTGATGATGGTGCTCTCGCTGCTGGTGTTTTTTCTCGTGCTGCGTGGTGTCTCAGTAAAAGTCGGTGTGCGCTTGGGCTTCCTTTATGGCTTGGTGCTCTATGGCGTGAGTTTGTCGTGGATGTGGCAGATTTTTTCCGCGACATCGATTGCGTTGTGGATGATCTTGGCGATCTTTCCTGCTGTGGCAGGTGGTGTGGTGGCATGGCTCACGAGTCGCTGGAATCGTGCTTGGTGGTTGCCTTTGTGCGTGGCGTGCTGTTGCTCGGCGATTGAGTATTTTCGCTGTGAGTGGTTTTGGTTGCGCTTTCCGTGGATGACGGCAGGAACGGCGATGGGTCCGAATGTGCTGACTCCGTTTATCGGTGTTTATGGTGTTTCCTTTCTCGCAACACTTGCTGCGGCGATGTTTTTGTTAGGGAATCAACATCGCATGGTGAGGCTCATGGTGGTGGCGAGCATCATGGTACTGTTTCAATTTCCCGCGCATGTGCCATCGGGTGATGGCGAGGCGGTTCGCGTGAGGTTGCACCAGAGTGAAAACTTGGATTTTTACACCTACTTTGAGGAAGCGCAGAAATCTGAATTTCATGACGGGATTTTTCTTTGGCCTGAGGCCTCGACCTCGGCAGATGTGCGCGTGACGGAGTTTGATCGTAATGGAGGCACGCAGCTTGATCGGGTGAAACAACTTGCTGCGGAGAGAAATGCGATGTTTGTCTTTGGGCAATATCGCGCGACATCTGAAGGCACTGTCATCAATGAAGCATTGAGCGTAGATGGATCGGGCCTGTTGGGCACGCATCAAAAAAATCGGCCGGTGCATTTCATGAATGATGGTGAGCAAGGAAAAGAAGCACGAGCGCACGACACGCCATGGGG
>Ga0208597_1000253_pt1 | contig 20833 bp, 22 predicted proteins | sample LakMenEpi05May12_FD_150673 | JGI IMG/M metagenome (GOLD analysis project Ga0208597, IMG submission 150673) | Freshwater microbial communities from Lake Mendota, WI - 05MAY2012 deep hole epilimnion (SPAdes) | ecosystem: Environmental > Aquatic > Freshwater > Lake > Epilimnion/Euphotic zone ...
GTATTTGTTGGAGTATTTGTTGGCGTTTCCGTTACGGTTGCCGTTGGAGTTTCAGTAGGAGTAGGTGTTTCGGTTGGTGTTTCTGTATTGGTCGGAGTATTAGTTGGCGTTTCAGTGTTTGTTGGAGTATTAGTTGGAGTTATTGTTGGTGTAGGTGTTGTTGTTTCAGTTGCAGTAGGAGTTAATCCAATAGTTGCCGATGCCGATGGAGTTTGTGTTACCGTTGGAGTATTTGTTGGAGTATTTGTTGGAGTTGTTGTAGGTGTCACCGGAATACTTGAAGATGATGGAGTTGGAGTAACACCAATAGGAGGAAACACTCCTTCATTAGTTAAAACAATACCTGTGATAAATGATGTAGAATACGTATCATCTATTAACCAAATATTTTTAGTTTGATTAGGTTCCAAACTAACTTGATATTGCCACATAGTGTCATCACATCTTCTATAATTGAAGTTAGTTAAAGTTGTTCCAGTATTTGTTAAAGAGTATTTACTACAAGCCATTATAATTCTTTTAATATAAATAGTTTAATTTTGTTTAAATTTAAGTTGGTGTATTTGTTGGTGTTGGAGTAATAGTTGATGTAATTGTAGGTGTTAGTGTGTTAGTAGGAGTTACTGTAGTTGTTGGTGTGTTTGTTTGTGTTGGTGTAGTTGTTTGAGTTGGCGTTATGGTAGGTGTAGGTGTTGGACCTAATATTGTAAGACTATACATATAATTGTAAGTTGGTACATAACAATCATAAACACCATAATAATAACTTGACAAATAAGTAAATGGAAATACTTGAACACCTAAATCAATAGTACCACCACTTTGAGGGTAGTATGTAACTAAAGTTGTTTGTCCACTTAAATTATTACTTAATATTTCTATTCCTAATGCCATTTCTATAAATATTGAATTAATTCTTTTAACATACCCCTACATTTATTACCAAAGTCCCACTAATTTGTATAAATTTACCACCATTTGATAATGTGAAATTTGCGTTTATTGGTGGAATTGTAAATTCACGATTTCCAAAAACGTAATCACCCGGAACCAAAGATTCAAATGGTTTAACACAAAAGATTGTTGCTATTGCAACATTACCAAAGTTAACCTGTTCACAAACATTTTGATAATAACCACCAGTCCATAAATTATAGGTATAGATAACTGATGGTGTTATACTTGGTGTTGGAGTAGGTGTTGGTGTTACCGATGTTGGAGTAGGTGTTGGTGTGATTGGTGTTGTGGTAGGCGTTGGAGTTTGTGTTTGTGTTGGTGTATTTGAAGGACACAAACCAATAAATACAATATTAATAGGAGCTCCATATCCTTCAGGAGACACATCTTTAGCACAAATATAATTTGTTTGAAGAGGACTAATAGTACTAACGTTGATATTATCAGTGCACCCTGTCCACCTATAATATCCATCTTGAACACTATTATAGTTGGTTATACTAAAATAATTACAATCTGTGGTGTACATCTTTATAATCCATATTTTGATTTATCCGCATTATAGTTTTGTAAAACTTGAGTAGAGGTAAGTGATGCGTTGTATAAACGAGTTATACCAATTTTTCCATCAAACCATTGAGAAAACTCTCCGCCATTATAACTACCAATGTAAAGTGGGTTAGTTACATTTAATATACTTGGTAAACTATGATTTACAGTTCCTATACTTACACCATTTACAAATGTCTCAAGTGTCTTAGATGCAACATTGGTAAACACATAAACTATCTGATACCAAGTACCAATCGTTCCAACGTAGTTTGTACTATTAACAAACAATGATGAACCACTACCACTACCGGAACCTATTTGAGCATAATAAGTTGTATTTGTTGTTCTAATACTATAACTCACATCAAGAGATAATCCACCATTATCAAATTTTCCAAGTACAACATCATTACCCAAAACCGATTGGTTAACCCATACTTCCATAGTCCAATTCCCACTTCCTGGTTCTAATAATACATTATCTACAACACTAACTTGTGATGAGGTTCCATTGTATGTGAAGTATGGTGATGTATATGTGATATTGGACATTGTTCCATTTAATCCATTACCTGATAAATCATTAATTGTTGTACCAGTACCGGGGTAACTTGATGGATTACTTGGGTCATAATATAACCTAAGGTTACTTGTTACAGGTGCATTAGGTGTTGTGGATGGTGTTTGAGTTTGAGTAACTGTTGGTGTGTTAGTATTTGTTGGCGTTGTCGTATTTGTTGGTGTAGGTGATAGAATAATATCAATTTGAATATTATCATCATTTTCCGCAGTTGCAACTGAATTATCTTCAAATAATAAGAAATCTAAATCAGGTAAAGTTGGAGTTGGTGTTGTTGTATTTGTTGGTGTAGTTGTATTTGTCGGAGTTGGAGTATTGGTAGGGGTTTTACTTGGAGTGTTAGTAGGTGTTTCCGTATTTGTTGGTGTTACCGTTGGAGTGCTAGTTGTTGTAGGGGTTGGAGTTGGTTCCAAAAATCTTGTGTAAGTGTTATTATAACTTTGAAGAATGTCTGATGATGATAATGCCGTATTATAAATTTTTACAATTGCCAAATCCCCATCAGTAAGATTACTTGATATTAAAGTTTCATCCCATCTTCTCATCAGTCTTATTTCACCACCTGATTGTGAAGCCACTGATGTAGTTAATGTCCCACCAGAAGCAACTCCATTAACATATTGTCTTATTGTCGTACCATCATAAGTACCAACAACTTGGTACCAATTACCTACAACAGGAACTACTCCTGTAGTTGTTCTCCATAAACCACCACTAAGGTTATAAAACCCTACTGATAGATTAGAATTAGTTGGCATATTATTCGTACCAATACTAAAATTCAAAACTGAGTTGTTAAATTGGTTTGAAACTATTGACGAAACTTTTCCTACTAATGATGTGGTTAATCTAAACCAAACCTCAACAGTCCAATTAGATAAAGTTCCAATGTTAGGTATTGTACCATACTCCAAAGACACATCATCAAATTGTAATATTCCATCATAAGAAGATGAGTATGTTGGTGAATTAAATAATGTAGCATTATTTGCAGTTCCCGCTAAATCAAACCATGTACTACCTGAACCAGGATAAGATGATAAATTTCCTGAATCAAGATTAATTAATAACCCCGCAGGTTGAGTTGATGATGGTGTTGGTGAAATTGTATTAGTCGGAGTCGGTGTATTAGTTGGTGTTTCTGTATTTGTTGGAGTCGGAGTATTAGTTGGTGTTTCTGTTGGAGTTGAGGTAGGTGTATTACTTGGAGTTGTGGTAGGAGTTAATCCTATAGTAACTGTAGGTGTTTGTGTTGTCGTAGGTGTTGATGTATTTGTTGGTGTCTGAGTTGGTGATGATGTATTGGTTGGTGTTGTCGTAGGTGTTTGTGTAGGAGTTCCTGTATTTGTAGTTGTAGGAGTATTTGTTGGTGTTTCCGTATTTGTTGGCGTTTGTGTAGGAGTTTCTGTATTTGTAGGCGTAGGAGTATTTGTTGGTGTTTCCGTATTTGTTGGTGTTTGAGTTGGTGTTTGAGTTGGAGTTTGCGTATTTGTAGGTGTAGGTGTAGGCGTCCCAGTATTTGTTGGTGTTGGATTTATTAATTCATAATATAAATCATTACTTGGTATAGAAAGATAATACAAATCATTATCCGGAATAAAATTATAATATAAATCATTACTCGGAATAAAAATGTAATATAAATCATTACTCGGAATAAAAATTCTACAATTTAAACAATTAGGGTCTAATAAATTGTATTTTAACTTTAATAAATTAAAGTTATGTTTTATTTGAGACGCATTTAATGGTTCGGTGTACATTCTAAACGCACTTATATCACCAATCATACTACCCCCAAAATATTCTTCTAGCTTAATGTGAGTTGTTAGACCTGAGTAAATTGTATTATCTAAATCATGTGTTGTTAAACATTCAGGGTCTTGTTGATAAACAATGTCATTAATTGTAGGAGGACATCCACCTGAAAAAGTTAAATTATCATGAAGACCTTGAGTTCCTCCACCCAACGATATGTTATATCCAACCCCAATTTGTTTTTCTTTTGGAGTATCTAATAGTCGTGGAATAATTTCTTCAAAGTTTTCTGCAACCATGAACAATTTACCATTCACATAGAATTTCATTGTCCCTAATCTATATTTTTCTTCGGCCGTCCAATTATCATTGAATGTTACAATTTCAGTTGTTGCAGGGTCATATTTTTCCTCGTGAGTAATTGGTGGTTCGATTAAACTAATACTATTGTTTGCAGTTGTCGCAGTATAAATTTCTTTAACAATTAACCCAAGACCTCCTTTATTATTTAAATCACAAGCATCAAACCATTCGTTTCGTTGAAATACTGCGTCAATTTGAACCCAATGTTCAACATTTGAATAAGTTGTACCACTACAGTCATCAAAGATTCCTCTTGTAGAACACCATTCAGTAACTGAAGTTCCTGTTGTATAGGTTATACCTGTTAAACAAGTACCTGTTGTTTCACAACCTCCTGTTATTCGATATGTTTTCACACATAACCTTGGACTTCCTGTATCACCACTTAATCTTAAAGATAATGCATTTGAAACCCCATCATACAATGGGTCTGTTTCAGGGTATTGTGCCGTTACCCCACAAGAACATGGGCATCCACAACTACAATTATATGAAGTACCACCTGATTGTTGGTAAACTTTCAAACAATCATGAGGATTACTACCTAATAAACTACAAGCACAAGTATCCATACAGGTTAAACCTGAAGTAACTCTTGTATAACCCGAATCTTGTTTTGGTGAACCATCAGGGTAGTGATAGAATTTGTTTTCCGCTCTCGCTCCCATATAAAAGAACGTTCCTTTATTATTTGGGTATCGAGAATTTAAACCAACAGATGTATCACCTGTCCATCGATATCTTAACATAAATTCCGCACTCCATCCTAAATTAGGTCTTTCAGGAAAAATTTGGTAATCATAACCGGCAACCTTATAAAATCCTTGGAAAAATCCACCATCTAATCTTGCAACATATCCGATATCACCTCCGGCATTGGTATAAGATAAATCATACGAATATGAATCATCATTCCATAATCTATTCTGTGATGTTGTGAACCCAGTAATTGGGTGCATTTTCATCCTTCTATCGTATTTGTATCTACTAAATTTGTCTGATTGAGATGTGTAAAGTCCTGTATTGATTTGAATAGTCTCTCCTGACATATGTTTTACCAATCCATTGTCAATCCCTGTTAAACCAACATCACATAAGTCAGTTATTATAGGACAAAAATTTGGGTCAGTGTCTGTAGGGTTCCAATAATTTTCAGATACGATAGTATCATAGTCAAATGTACATGCACTTGTTGTACACAAAGTTGTTCCTGAACTATCAAAATTAAACTTAAATGGCATTCTATTACCATCTAACTCTCCTATTAGTAAAGGTGAAAACACAACCTCTTGGTCGTAATCTTTTTCGTCTGAAGCAAGACAAATGTCCGTGATTTCATTCGCCGGTTTTAGACCCCATCGTCTAAAATTATACTGATTAATGTTTTGATATGCCATATACAATTGATAAATACCTTGTTTCATAGTATTTATAATTAAAAAGAATAGATGATTAGCGTAGACACAGAATTTTATTCATCACCTTATTATTTTCTTATCAGAGATAAAGGGGATAAATATTCCTTATATTTCTCCGTAGAGGAAACTTTAACTGAAGCCCGTAAAAAAGACGAGGTCATTCACTTTGATAAAAAGAAAGGAAAGAAAGTTAAAAATTATTTGGAAAAAACCGTAAAAGACAAAAAAAAGAAATCAACCAAAACACTTAAAACTGATTTGGAAGAATTAGTAAACGCAGACGGTGCTATGTCAAACTCAGCAATTCCAATCCTTGACCCAAAAGTTGGGGCGGAAAAAACAATGGACCAAACAATATCTATGGCTCGTATAACCAACGACCCTATTGCTCGTGGTTATAGAACATATTATGGTGAAAGTGAAATGAAAGAAACTAATTTGTCAAAAACTTTTGGAAATAAAGAAACTAAAGACATGGATGGACCTGAAACTTATAAATATTATATTGAAGAATTAGGTATGGATGAAGATGAGGCAAAAGAAAGAACAAAGGAACAAGGAAAAGATTGGACAGGAAAAAAAGATAAGAAGTCAGAATACTATGATGACCCTAATTTTATTTCAAGAGAAACATTATCTGAAATACAAAAACAAAAAGCAATTAAAGTTGTTGAAGATTTATTAGTTAAGAAAAAATCATCAAACAATGCCGATGTAAATAAAAAAGAATTAGAGACCTCAAGAATGTTAAAAAGAAATTTATCGGTTTTGAAGAAACAAGCAGAAAAAGAAGGTATTTCAGTTTCTGAATTAATTAAAATGTTAAAGAGTGAATAAAGACCTATACAATTCATCCAAAGGTGAAATAGAATTTCCTAAAGAGAAAAAGGAACATATGAAAAAATGTTTTCATATGGTTAAAGGTGCCGATGAAAATACCGAAGGTTTTAACAGAAATAAGGAATTACAAAATCAAAATTTTATAGAATATAAACAATTAAAAAGGATTAAAAATTTCTTTGATAATTTTATTGGAAACCAAAACGAACCGTCATTTATTTTAAATGGTGGTGTTGTTATGAAAAATTGGGTTAATGATGAACTTCGTAAAATGAGAGAATTTGGAGATTTAACCAAAAGAAACAAAAAAGATACGGGGATGCAAAACTCATACATTAAACCTCACGAGAAAAAAGATTTTACAAATGTAAGAAAATCTCAAGAACATTCAAAAACTGTTGAACGATATGATGAGGCGGTTACGAATACCTTGAAAAGAATAAACGAAATAATGTTAAAACTATAATTATGGCAACCGAAATTACAGTCGATTTATCACAAAATGTTGAAAACACCCTTTCAGCCATTGCTGAAATGGAAAGAGCTAAACTAATACCTAAAAATGATTACAACTCAGTGGGTAACGAATATTCTTCAGTGAATAAAGATGCCGTTGCAGATGGAGATAATAAAGGTAGAGGAACCGGAGTATTCCTTGATGTGTATAATACAGCGGCAGGTACTGCTCAAGATATTATCGAAAGAAAGGACGATATTAAAATAAATAAATTTAATTCATCTAACACTTACCCGAACTTTCAACTATAATGAAATTACAAAACTCTCTTAAAAGTTTAATATTAGAAATTGCGTCAATTGAAAGTGTTATTGATGCAATCAAGACTAAACGAGTAATGGGTGCTAGTTATGATGGTGACGAACCAGGTGGTAAAGGTCAAAGACTAATAGAACCTGTTTGTGTCGGAGTCAGTAAAGCTGGTAACCGAGTTGTTCGTGCTTGGGAAAGAGAGGGGGCATCTCACACTGCAACAATTGGTTCACAACCATTACCCGGATGGAGACTTTTTAGATTAGATAAAACATTCACTTTCCTACCAACATCAGAAGTTTTTGATGAAATGAGACCAGGGTTTAATCCTAATGGAGATAAAAGTATGGTTTCTGTCGAAATAGTTGCAAACTTTAACACACCACCAACACCTTCTATAATACCTCAACAATTTCAACAAACACCTGAAACTCCGGAAACACCACAGCCAAACAATGATGAGGTTATTGATAGAACAATTGATTCATTAACGAACGAGTTTACACAGAAATACGGTGAAGGTGGGTTTGATTTATCCAAATCTGCTGAAGCATTCAAACGAATCTACGCGGCAATAGAATCAGAAACCGGAAATAAATTAACAGACGCCGAAAAGGCATCATTAAGAACAACAATAACAAACAAATTACAAAAATAATTTTAACCTTATAATGACAAAATCATAAAATCGTTTATGATTATATTAAAATTCAAAACTTATGAGTGATTTAATGCAAAAATTAGCAATGTCAAACGCTAAAGCCCTAATGAGAGAAACCGATAGTCCAAGAAGAATGGATTCATCATCGCAATCAATGGTTCAACAATTTGACGTTCCAAACGTAAAATATAACATACCACAAGAATATCTACAAGAAAGTCCTCAACAATCGGCACAACCATACCTTTCATCATTACCTGTTGAAAATACTAAACCTGTTGGTGTACCTACGGTTGACGCAATTAAAAACTCAAAACTACCGGATGAAATCAAAAAATTAATGATGGAACATCCAATTGCCCAACCAAACCAAGCACCTACAATGACAATGTCTAACGAGTTGATTGAAAAATCAAGAAGATTAATGGGTCACAACGAAGGAAGTTATATTCCTGAATCTGCAAAACCAAAATCAGCACCTATTCAACAATCGGAACCAACTCAAAATACCGGAATTAATTATAAATTAATTCAAAAAATGATTAATGAAGCAGTTACTAAATCATTAAAAGAAAATGGTTTGATTGCTGAAAGTACAGAAAAATCTAACGAAACGTTTAGTTTTAAAGTTGGAAAACACGTATTTGAAGGTAGAGTAACAAAAATTAAAAAAATGTCTTAACGACTTTCTTTCTACGACATAAATTATTATATTTTAGTGAATATAATAAATAACTATGTCAAAAATAAAAGTATTAGTCGTACCATCCGACAGAAGCGGAGTTGGTAAATTTAGGTCAGTCGACCCTCACATTTTCTTACAAAATCTTTATGGTGATGATTTTCATATTGATATCATCTATGACCCGTCCTATGACGATATGAATTTTTGGAAACAATACCAAATTGTTAGTTTCCATAGAAGTATCGGTCCTGATTTTGAAAAATCTCACGAATTAATCCAAAAATTAAATACTATGGGTATCATAACTGTTTGTGATATCGATGACTATTGGATGCCCGGTAAAGAACATCCTATTCATGACATTATTATTTTTAATAAAATAAACGAAAAAATAGTAGCAAATCTTAAGGTTGCGAAATATGTTACTACAACAACCACACTATTTGCAGATGAAATTAGAAAATACAATAAAAATGTTTTTGTATTACCAAACGCGATAAATCCTAACGAACCTCAATTCAAAGAACCAACATTAGAATCTGATAGATTAAGATTCGGATGGTTAGGTGGTTCATCTCACTTACACGACATTCAAATATTAAACGAAGGGTTTAATAAATTAACAAAATACCAAGATAAAGTACAATATGTTCTTTGTGGTTTTGACACTAGAGGTACGGTAACTGAAATCAATTCACAAACCGGAGAACACGTAAAACGAAATATTAAACCTGACGAAACTGTTTGGGCTCAATATGAAAAAATCTTCACACAAGATTATAAAATAGTTTCAGACGATTATAAAAAACATTTACTATTATACAATCAAGATATATTCCCTAATGAGATGACAGAATCTTACTTAAGAGTTTGGACAAAACCAGTTACATCTTACGCAAAGAATTATTCAAAATTTGATGTATCTTTGGCACCAATTAAAAACCATATGTTTAATAGAATGAAATCGCAATTAAAAGTAATTGAGGCGGGATTCTATAAAAAAGCGTTAATTGCCTCTAATGTAGGTCCTTATAGTTTAGATTTAAAACATTGTTTAAAAAATGGAGAATTAGTTGACGGAAATGCGTTATTAGTTGATGAGGTTAGAAATCATTCTGATTGGGCAAAATACATGGAAAAATTAATTAAGAACCCTAATATGGCAAAAGATATGGGGGAAAGATTGTATGAGACAGTTAAAGACAAATACGATTTAAATATCGTAACAAAAGACAGAGCAGAATTTTATAAATCAATACTATGATAAACATACCATTAAACAAGATTTTATTTTTAGACATTGAAACTGTTGGTATTGAACCAACATGGGAATCATTGTGTTTAAATAGACCGGAACTTTCATTTCAATTTGAAAAATATTTTGATTGGTTCCAAAAAAGATTTCCGGAAGATGCGGATGAGGGTCCGGGTAAAATGTTTGTAAACAGAGCGGCATTAGTTCCTGAATTTTTACGAATTGCATGTGTTAGTGTTGCGTTTGTGGCACCTGATGGTACTACAAAAATGGAATCATATAGTAATGTGGACGAAAAAGAACTATTAAAAGATGTTCAGAAAATGCTTCATCGTACCGGTGAATTAGGATTCTTTCTATGTGGTCATAATGTTAAAGGGTTTGATATTCCCGTTCTTGCAAAAAGAATGATTATGAATGGATTATTACCTCCAAAAATATTACCAGGTCATGACACTAAACCTTGGGAGATTAAAGCTCTTGATACCAAAGAAGTTTGGCAATATGGTGGTTATGGGTCAATTGCATCATTAGAATTGATGTGTGTTTGTTTAGGAGTTGAATCTTCAAAAAATATGGAAGTAACAGGAAACAAAGTTCACGAAGCTTTTTGGGATAAAAAAGACATTAAAGGAATTGTTGAGTATTGTGAAAAAGATGTTGAAGTGTTGATAGAAGTAATTAAAAAATTAAAAGAATTAGTATAATGCAAAATTTAGATGGATTAGGGTTTGACCCCGAAATGATGGCAAGTTTTCAAAAACAATTAGAAGACCTTCAAGAAGAAGCCGATGTTGAAATTGATGATGAATACCAAAAAGAATTAGAAAAATTAATTGGTATGACTTATGAAGAAATGAATGAGGATATGATGTTAGCCCTAAAAAGTAAAACACTTAAAGTGGAATTACTTAATGATGAAATATCATTCCCGGAATACGCCTACCCAAGTGATTCAGGATTTGATTTATTCTCAACAGAAGAAATAATATTACAACCATTTGGTAGAGCACTTGTGCCAACTGGTATTAAATTGTCAATACCTGAAGAATTTGAAATTCAAGTTAGACCTAAAAGTGGTTTGGCAATCAATCAAGGGTTAACCGTATTAAACACGCCAGGAACTGTGGATTCAGGATATAATGGTGAAATTAAAGTAATTATTTTTAACACAAATAACATATCGGTATTAATTCCTAAAGGAACTAAAATTGCTCAAGCGGTTTTATGTCCAGTAGTTAATGGAAAATTTGTTAACTTAATTCAAGTTAATAATATTACTGATGGTGATAGAGGAGATAACGGATTTGGTAGTACAGGATTGATATAATATGATAACAGTAGGATATTCGACAAGGACTCACAACCCAGAGTTCATTGAGTACTTGAAAAAAAGTTCAGGTTTCAAAAAAATTGAGGTTATTGAAAAAATAAATAATGGAGAAAAATCTCTGTCCGAGGTTTACAACGAAATACTATCCGAGTCAAAAACGGATATTGTTGTTTTATGTCATGACGACATTTATTTTGATACTAATGCTTGGTATGCCAAATTAATTAAACATTTTGAAAAATCTGATTTCGGTATCATTGGAATGGCCGGGACTACTGATATGCCTGAAAGTGGTATGTGGTGGGAAAACAGAAAAAAAATGGTGGGTATTGTTAACCACGAACATGAAGGAAAAAAATGGGAATCAAAATACTCAGATAGTCTTGGTAATGATATTCTTGAAACTATAATTGTGGATGGACTTTTTATGGCAATCAATAAAAAAAGAATTAAGAAAAACTTTAATGAAGACTTTAAAGGGTTTCACTTCTATGATATACCATTTTGTTTTGATAACTATTTGGAAGGTGTTAAAGTAGGTGTTATAACAAACATCAGAATAACTCACAAATCTATTGGTCAAACTAATGAACAATGGGAAGAAAATAAAAAATTATTTGCAGAAAAGTATAAATCAAACTTGCCGGTAAAATTACCATATAATGAAAAAAGAAAACTAAAAGTATTATTATCTTGCTTATTCTTTAAAACATTTACTGGTTCAGAGCTTTATGTTTATGAATTAGCTAAAAATTTAATAAAACAAAATTGTGATGTAACCGTAATGTCCCAAATTGGAGGTCTGTTAACGGACATGGCAAAAAAACAAGGTATTAAATGTGTTTCTTTTGAAGACGCTCCCGGGTTTAAAATGGGTGACGGAAAATGGGGGCATAATACAGATAAAGGGTTTCAACCATCTCAACCAAATGTAATGTACCGAGTGTCAGAAGTTAATTTTGATTTAATCCATATGCAACATAAACCTGTTGCAGAAAGAATGATTCAATTTTATCCTGAAATTGATAAAATTTATTCAATCCATTCAGAAGTGATTCAATTGGAAAACCCAATCGAACATGAATCAATTAAAAAATACATCGCAATTAGACCTGAAATTAAAGATTATCTAATTGATTTTTTCCAAATACCTGATGAAAATATTGAAGTTATTTATAACCCAATTGATAATGAAAAATTTAAACCAAACCCAATTAAAGAAGAAAATAGTGTTCTTTTTGTTGGAACAATTGATTATCTAAGAAAAGAAACCATCATAGATTTAATGGAACGAACTAAGGAAGAGGGTAAAGAATTATGGTTAGTTGGTGAAGATAAAGGAAATTATTTACAACAAGTGTTGTTTGAACCTCATGTAAAACATTTTCCGCCAACATGGAATGTAGAATCATTTATTTCCAAATGTTCTGAAACGGCAGGTATTCAATTAGGAAGAACAACTATTGAAGGTTGGTTATGTGGAAAGCCAGGATGGATTTATAAAGTTGATTCATCGGGGTTTATTTTAGATAAAACAAAATTTGAGGTCCCAATGGATTTAGAAAAATATTATTCCTCAAATGTTGCAAAACAAATAAAAGAAGAATATATTAAAATATTATAAAATAAAGATTGATATTATTAATGAAATTATTAATTAAATTCCCAACAAGAAATCGTAAGAATAAATTTTTTACAGTATTAAAACAATATCAAAGATTATGTGAAGATATTGAGAACACATTTTTTCTAATAACTTTAGATAATAATGATGATGAAATGAATTCACCTGAGGTCGCAGATATTTTTAGTACATTCAAGAATATAAAATATGTTTATGGAAATAGTATTTCTAAAATTCATGCGGTAAATAGAGACATTGAAACTGTAGATGAATGGGACATCGTATTATTGGCTTCTGATGATATGACCCCAAAAGTTAAAGGATATGATAATATTATTCGTAATAAAATGAAAGAACATTATCCCGACACTGATGGTGTTTTATGGTTTAATGATGGTCACCAAGGAAACAATCTAAACACTCTATGTATTTTAGGTAAAAAATACTACGAAAGATTTAATTATATTTACCACCCTGAATACAAATCAGTTTGGTCAGATAATGAGTTTATGTTAGTTGGTAATCTTTTACAAAAACAAACTTATTTTGATGAAGTTATAATTGAACATGAACATCCTGATTGGGGGTATGGTAAACGAGATAATATTCATCAAGTAAATTTATTAAATGAAAGTCATGATAGAAACTTATTTATGAGTAGAAAACAAAATAACTTTTATCTATGAAAAAAATAATTAGTTTTTCTCTTTGGGGTGATAACCCTAAGTATACAATAGGTGCAATAAGAAATGCGGAATTAACACCAATTATTTATCCCGGATGGATTTCAAGATTTTATTGTGGTGAGTCCGTACCAACCGATATTATTAAAACATTAATTTCTTTACCAAACACTGAAGTTGTTATGATGGATGTTGACGGAGATTGGACTGGTATGTTTTGGAGATTTTATGCTTGTGAAGACTCAGACATAATGTTGTCAAGAGATACTGATAGTCGATTATCCAATAGAGAAAAATTAGCAGTAGATGAATGGTTAGAATCAGATAAAGACTTTCACATTATGAGAGACCATCCTTATCATAATACAGAAATTTTAGGTGGTATGTGGGGAGTAAGAAATGGTTTATTAAAAAACATGAAACAATTAATTAATGATTATACCAAGGGTGATTTTTGGCAAGTTGACCAAAATTTTTTAAGAGAAAAAATATACCCATTAGTTGTTAATAATAGTTTTACACATGATACTTATTTGAATTATAATACCAATTCAAAACAATTCCCATCTAAAAGCATAAACAAAGAATTTGTCGGTGACGTTTTTGACGAAAATGAAAATAGACACCCGGAATATTATAAATTTATTAAAGAATGAAAATAGATTACGTTATTGTATCGTCAAATAATAATCCATATTATTTGGATTTTTGGCCAATAATTTCCAAAGTATGGAAAGAAAAATTTAACATAACTCCCGTATTGGGATTAATTAGTGACGAAGATTCAGGATTTGAAGAATCTGAATATGGATTAGTTAAAAAATTTAAATCAATTGATGGTATTGATACCGGTCTACAATCTCAAATTGTTAGACTATTCATACCAAAAGAGTTAAACGGATATTGTTTAATTAGCGATATAGATATTATACCTCTTTCAGTTAATTATTTTGAAAATTGTGCTAGTCATCTAACTGAAACTAATATTGTTGTATATTCATCTGACCACCCTGAATGTTTAAGAAATAATGAGTATCCTATGTGTTATGTTTCGGCGCATAGTGAATCTTTTAAAAATATTTTTAATTTGGATATTGATTGGGTATCATTTGTTAATTTAATGAAATCACGAAATCAAGGATGGGCAACTGACCAAAAATATTTATTTGAAAAAATAAATGACTTTAAAAAAAATACAAATGATGTTATTTTGTTAGATAGAGGATGGTCCGGAATGGCTAACAAAAGAATTGATAGAGCGGCTTGGAGTTACGACCCAATTAAAGTTTCAGAGGGGTATTACATTGATTCTCATTCTTTAAGACCTTATAGTGAATATTCAGAAGAAATAAATAAATTAATAAATTATATGAATTAAATGAAAGATTATTACGATACCATTGTTGGAAAAACAACAATTTCACCTAAAACAATTTTAGAAATTGGGTCAAGAGACGGTAATGACGCAGATGAATTAATGAAATATTTTCAATTAAATAATGAAGATGTGTGGGTAGTGGAACCTAACCCGAATCAAATTAAAGTTATTGAAGATTCTCACCCTAATTTTAATTTAATACCAAACGCGATTTTTAGTGAAGAAACTGAACATGATTTTTATCAAGTTATTGGAAACGACCCTAATGATGTGGGTACTAGTTCATTAATTAATCGTAATGATGATTGGTATAAATCAAAAACAAATATAATAAAAGTAAAAACAATAACCGGTAAACAGTTGTTAGATAAAATAAACCGAGAAGTTGATATTTGTAAAGTTGATGTTGAAGGATTAACAATTGAAGTTTTAAGTAGTTTTTTAGAATTTATCACTAAAATTAAATCTTTCCATTTAGAATGCGAACATCGTGAAGTTTGGAAAAATCAAAAATTATATGATGATGTTGCCAAATTCTTAATCGATAAAAATTATACTCAAGTTTATTTTCAGTATTGTTCCGGAGGCACTTTACAGTCTGATAGTATATGGGTTTTAAATGATTATTTAAAATAAAAAAAAAATGAAGATATTAGTATTAATAATGTCTCATGAAACAACTGATAGTAATTTTGTTAATTATAAGAGAGTATGGGATGAACAAATTTCAAAATTAGATACTTCAAGATTTAATATAGAATTTAAATTTTTATATTCTAATAATGAAATATCTGAAGAATACTTAATTCAGGGTAATAATTTGATTACTCGATGTTATGAAAATTATTGGTTCTCTTTAATTTTAAAAGTTATGAGTGGGTTTGATTATTTCATTAAAAATGATTTTGACTTAGTTTTTAAAACCAATCTTTCAACTATTATTAATTTTGAAAAATTTTACGAATACTGTGAACAAATTCCTGAAACAAGGGAATTTGTTTATGATGGAGTTGTCGGTAATTATCAAGGATATTTGTTTTGTTCCGGAGCCGGAATGTTATTAAACAAAAAATCTGTTAATCTAGTATTAAACAGTAAAGAACATTTAAATGAATCATGGACCGATGATATTTTTATTGGTTTTATATTAAATGACTTAAATAATATACGTCCATGTCCATTATTGACAAGGTTTGATATTGATAAAGATAATACAACGGTTAATGAAGAAATGGTTAAATCTCATTCACATACCAGAATAAAAATCAGGTCAGGAAATCAAGATGAGTTATACACCAACATGGTTTATAACATTCTTAAATAAAATAATTAAGTTAGTATAATTATAATATAAAAAAACACATGAAATTAGGATTATCAACAATGACCAAAAATCAAGGGTCAAGATTAAAAGAATGGGTTACATATCATAATAATTTAGGTGTCGAAAAATTTATATTTTTTTTAGACAATTGTACCGATGATTCTCATCTAATATTGTCTGAAATTAAAAATATAGATATTGACATTTATTTAACTTCAGAAATTAAACCAAATCAAGTTGTTGATTCTTGGATTCTTCGTAGCCATAAAATGTATGATTTTACCTTAGAAAACTACTCTGATTTAGATTGGATTTGTTTTATTGAAGTTGATGAATTTATATACCCTCAAACAAATGTTGGATTTAAACCATTTTTAGAATCGTTAGATAGTGAATGTTTGTATATTAATTCATGGGATTTTAAAGGAGGGTTTGACGAAAATCTTCCAATTATTGGTCAATCAAATTTAGTTTGGACCGATGAACAAAGATTTAATTCGGATTATAGATGGAGAGGAAAATCAATAATTAAACCAAAAAATTTTGTAAAGTGTATGGATGCTCATCATTTCATGAGAACTGACGGTAGAATTTCAGGAGAATTTAAAATTGAGCATGTTAATTTTTTACAGGTTAATTATGGTAAAGAAGTTACAATCGATGACACACTATTCAAAATTTTTCATTTTAGAAATCACACTCCAAATAATATGACCAAATATAGAATAATAGAATACTAAAAATTATGAATATAGCAATTATTGGAGGTGGATGGATTGGATGTCATTTAGCGGTCAAACTAAAAAATACACATAGTGTTACACTATACGAAAAAAATAAAAACTTATTTGAAGAAACTTCATATAATAATCAAAATAGATTACATATCGGATTTCACTATTCAAGGAATTCTAAAACAAGGAATTTATGTTTAAATACATTTAATAGATTTTTAGATGATTATTCATTTCTAACTAAAGAGTTACCTAAAAATTTATATTGTATCCCTCAAAATGAATCAATAATTGATTATGGTACATTTAAAGAAATATTTAACAAATACAACATTGAAGAGGTTTCTACCAATTTAAAAAACATTGAGGGTTGTGTTAACACAGATGAAAGATTTATTAATTTTAAACATGCCAATTCATTCTTTAATCAAGAATTAAAAGATTTGGTAATTAATGAAACTGTCGATAAATTAAAGTTAAAAAAACTTCAAACAGAATATGATTTAGTAATTAATTGTACTAATAATCACATAAAAGACAAAAACCAATCCAATTCGTTTTATGAACCAACTATTACATTAATTTATGAAAAAATTAATGAAACATCATTTGATGCATTAACATTGGTCGATGGGAAATTATTTTCAATTTATCCATATCAAAATAATGAATATACTATTACAGATGTTGAACATACTCCAATTAAAAAATTTAAGTCAGTTAAAAAATTAAATAAATTTATATCTGAGTTTAACACAGATATAATTAAAGAAAAACGGGATTTAATTGAATCTCGTATTAAAAAATACTATATTGATTTCACCAATGATTTTAAATATAAATCTTATTTTTTATCAACAAAATCAAAAATAGAAAATTTATCTGATGATAGGTCTCCTATTATCAGTATTGATGGAAATTTAATTAATTGTTTTACGGGTAAAATACAAGGAATTTATTTAATAGAGGATTACCTAAAAGAACAATATAATTTATGACAAGAGAAGAATTAACACAATTATTTGACACTTACCTTAAAAGAGATTTTAGTGATTACGAATGGAAGGTTCATAATCGAAAAGATTATGATTCATTTGAACACGAATTACGAAATTGTGAAGAATACCATAACACATCAAAAATTGATGACAGATTTAAAATTGGAATATTACTCACCGGGCATATTAGAAATAATGATATTTTACAAGGTATTTTAAGAAAAATTAAAAAATTAGACTATGATGTATTCATTCATACATGGGACAATATCGGTAAAAAAAATAATGAGACTAATTTAAATGATGTTTTAGAGATGGATAAAGTAAATTTTGAAATATCTAAAATACCTAATGTTAAATCAGTTTTAATTGAAAATAATAAAAAAGTAATAAGTAAAATTAAAACAATTAATGGATATTTTAATTACTCGTCTCCTGAGGTTTTTATTAAGTCACAACTATATTCAATTAACCAATCATTTAAACTACTTGAGGAATACTCTGAAAAAACTAAAACTAAGTATGACATTATTTTTAAATTTAGATTTGACACCAATATTGACACTTTTATATTAGATGATGATTTAATCAAAGATATTATTGAAAATAATATTATCTTTGTACCAAATGGAGATAATAATCATATTCATAGTGATTATGGTACTTCCTGTCATGCATGTGATACTATGTACTACAAATACGGATTAAAAAAAGTTCATATTTTTGCACATACAACAATTATTTGCGATTTGTTTGCATATGGTAGTTATAAATCAATGAAAGATTATTGTGACGTTTATAATCATTATGATAACATTAATAAATCATTTATTGATGAGAATATGGAATCATTAAAAACTAATGGTGAAAATGTGGTATTTGAAAATGGTAATTATATGATGCAAGGTTATGAAGGACACATTGATTCTTGTTATTATTTTAATTGTTCATATCCTGAAAGAGTACTTCAAGTTCATTTAAAAAAATATATGTTGATTCAATCAAAAAAAGTAAAATTAAATTTAGTTCGATGAAAATTATTATAGGAAACACGGGATTAGTTGGGACAACACTATGCGAATCAATTAATTTTGATTTAAAATTTAATAGCACAAATTTACCAGATTTTCCAAACATTGTTGAGGATGGGTCTGAATTATATTTAACTTGTTTACCGGCAACAAAATGGATGGTAAATAAAAATGTGACAGGAGATTTTGAAAATTTAATAAACATTTTGAATGTTATCAAACAAAAAAAATATTCTAAAGTTATTTTAATATCAACAATTGATGTTTACAATAATTCTCCATTAAAATCAAATGAAAATACATCCCCTTTAGTTCAAAATCTTAACTATGGGAATAATCGTTACTTATTTGAAGTTCTTATTAAAGAATACCTACAAACTGAAGAGTTAAAAATATTTCGATTACCGGCTTTATTTAATCGACACATTAAAAAGAATATACTATTTGATTTAATTAACAACAATAATGTTGAATCGATTAATTCAAATTCATCTTTCCAATGGTATAATTTAAATAACTTATCAAATGATATTATCAAATATTCAGAAAAATATCCAAACGAGACGGTGTTTAATTTATTTCCAGAACCTATCAATTCATTAGAAATTATAAATCTATTCCCATCTCTATCTAATCAAGTTAATTTTTCGGAAAACAAAATCGTTTATGATTTTACTACAAAATTATCTAATAATGATTATATTTCAACTAAAGAAGAAATATTAACAGAAATTAAAGAATTAATAAATGAACTTAGCATTAAGTAATTTTGCATGGGATACTCAAGAATCTGAAGAAACATTTGACACCCTAAAAAAAATAGGTATTACCTCAATTGAAGGTGTTTTATCTAAGTTAAATTCTTGGGAAGAATTATCTAATGATAAAATTACCGAATATAAATCATTATTAGACTCACAGGGTATTTCAATATTGTCACTTCAATCATTATTTTATGGGGTTAAATGTGATAGTATATTAGATGAAAATATTTTCATTACTCATTTCTCAAAATTAATTGAATATTCTAAATTACTTTCCGTAAATGTATTAGTTTTTGGTTCACCGTCTCTTAGAAAAAAATCAACAGGGTGGGATGTACTATTACCGTCAATTTTTAAAAAATTAGACATACTACTTGATGGTACCGGAATCCAAATATCAATTGAACCAAATTCAAAAATATATGGTGGAGAATATTTCTTTACAGTTTCTGAAATTGTTGATTTTATTACCCTTAATCAATTGAAGAATATTAAAACAATGATTGACACCCATAACATTATTTTGGAAGACTTAGACCCTATAAAAGAGCTTGAAGACAATTATGAATATATCAATCATATTCATATTTCAGAAAAAAAATTATCCCCAATTAACAATCCAAATTTTCACTTAAAATTTTCAAGTCAAATAAAAGAATTGGGATACAATAAAACAATCACATACGAAGTAATGAAATGCGAAAACATTATGGATTCTGTTAAAAATTTTTATGAAATTTATAAATAAAACAATATGAAAAAGTTATTAGTTACCGGAGGTCAAGGATTAGTAGGGTCTTCAATAAACTCTGAATATAAAATTGGTCGAGAGTTTGATTTAATTAATTTTGAAGAAACTCAAAAAATGTTCGAGAAATATAAACCAACTCAAGTAATTCATTGTGCTGGTAAAGTCGGTGGAGTTGGTGGAAATATGAATCACAAAGGAGAATACTTTTATGATAATATTATGATTAACACTAACGTAATAGAATCCGCAAGAAAAAATGGAGTCGAGAAATTGGTATCCTTTTTATCTACTTGTGTTTTCCCGGATAATGTTGAGTATCCGTTGACTGAATCAAAAATCCATTTAGGAGAACCTCATAATTCAAACTATCCTTAC
>Ga0208597_1000254_pt1 | contig 20805 bp, 19 predicted proteins | sample LakMenEpi05May12_FD_150673 | JGI IMG/M metagenome (GOLD analysis project Ga0208597, IMG submission 150673) | Freshwater microbial communities from Lake Mendota, WI - 05MAY2012 deep hole epilimnion (SPAdes) | ecosystem: Environmental > Aquatic > Freshwater > Lake > Epilimnion/Euphotic zone ...
CACCGAATTTGATAAAACCATTTTATGGCAACTCAATACGGATTATACCAAAATGCTCTGGAACGCCTGTGTAAACTATGGTTTACCCTTTGTGTACGCTTCTTCTGCGGCTACTTATGGCTTAGGAGAATTTGGTTACGACGATAACGAAACTAATATAAATCAATTACTGCCACTCAACCCATATGGCGAATCAAAAAATGAATTTGATAAATGGGCCTTAGCGCAAAATCAACAACCGTATTTTTGGGCAGGCCTTAAATTTTTTAATGTTTATGGACCAAACGAATACCATAAAGCAAGAATGGCTTCAGTCGTTTTTCATGCTTACCAACAAATAAAAAACACGGGTAGTTTAAACTTATTTAAATCTCATCATCCAGATTTTAAAGATGGTGAACAAATGAGAGATTTTGTATACGTGAAAGATGTGGTAAATGTGCTGTATTTCTTTTTACATCACCGCAAAAATGCAGGCATTTATAATTTAGGATCTGGCAAAGCGAGAACCTTCAAAGACCTAGCTGCTGCTACATTTCAAGCCATGGCTATAGCGCCACAAATTAATTTTATAGACACACCTGCAGACATCAGAGATAAATACCAATACTTTACAGAAGCAAAAATGCAGAAATTAAAAGCGATTGGTTACGAAATTCCTTTTCACACTATTGAACAAGGTGTTGCAGACTATGTAAATAATTATTTAGCAAAAAATAATTATTTATAAAACAATCTCTTCTTCTTTACTATTATAAAAATGAAATTCTAAATAATGATGGCCGCTGAGCCCTTTTATTTTTATCCATTTTTTATATTTCATAAACCATTTTAATCGTTGAGAAATAAATCCTTTTTTCAAATAGGCTTCTATAAATGGATGAACTGTTAAAGAGATTCCTTTTTCGTTCTGTTCGTTTAAAATAAAATTAAGGTTATTTTCTATTTCGTCTAGCAAAACAATACTTGCTCTAATTTCGCCGCTACCACTGCAACTTGGGCACTTTTCTACCGTAACGATATTCATTTCTGGACGAACACGTTGACGCGTAACTTGTACTAAGCCAAATTTGCTTGGAGGTAAAATAGTATGTTTAGCACGATCTTCGTTCATCAATTCTTTTAAATGATCGAACAAGACTTTTTTATTGCTGGCTTTATGCATGTCGATAAAGTCTATCACAATAATTCCACCCATATCGCGCAGGCGTAATTGGCGCGCTATTTCTTTAGCCGCTTCCATATTTACTTGCAAAGCATTTTCTTCTTGATTAACTTCAGCAGTATTTCTATTGCCACTGTTTACATCAATTACATGCAATGCTTCAGTATGCTCAATAATTAAATAAGCACCACCCGGAAGGTTGACGGTTTTACCAAATAAATTCTTTATTTGTCTATCGATTCCAAAATGATCAAACATGGGCTCTTTGCCACGGTAATGTTTAACGATTTTATCTTGTTCGGGCGCTATTTGATGGATATAGGTTTTTACTTCTTCAAAAATAGTCGCATCATTGATGTGTACATTATTGAAAGAGGCATTGAGCATATCTCTTAAAACGGTCGAGGTTTTATCAATTTCTCCTAACATTCTTTTAGCAGGTTCTGTCGAAACAATTTTACTGCTAACCGTATTCCATCTTTCTACTAATTCTTTGAGGTCGTTGTGCAGTTCTGCTACTCCTTTATTTTCCGAAACGGTTCTAATAATTACCCCAAAGTTTTTTGGCTTTACACTTTCGATGATTTTTTTCAATCGATTTCTTTCGCCTGCACTTTTGATTTTTTTAGAAACAGAAATTACATCGCTAAAGGGTACTAAAACCACATAACGGCCAGCAAGCGAAATTTCCGCACTGAGTCTAGGACCCTTAGATGATATGGGTTCTTTGGCAATTTGAACAGGAATAAGCAGATTCTTACCTAGTATTTCGGTAATTTTTCCACTTTTATTAATATCAACTTCTAATGGAAAGTCGGAGATACTAATTTTTTCGTTTTTAGGAGCCGTTCGAACGCGTTTGGTATACTTTAATAACGTTTGTACTTGAGATCCTAAATCGAGGTAATGTAAGAACGCATCTTTTTCGTACCCTACATCTACAAATGCAGCATTCAAACCTGGCATAATCTTTTTGATTCGCCCTAAATAAATATCACCAACAGAGAAACTATTATTTGTTTTTTCTTGATGAAGTTCAATTAGTTGTTTGTCCTGCAACAATGCCAATACTACCCCATCTGGCGTAGCATTAATTACTAATTCTTTATTCAATGTAAATTTCTTTAATCACACACCGGTGTATTGAAATCAGCAAATAAAAAAATGGAGAAAACCTATAAAAACAAGTCTTGCACGATAGCTATTCGCATATCGTGCAAGAAATTTTATAAGGTTAAGCTGTGCAGATTAGAAGATTACTTCTTCTTATGTCTGTTTTTTCTTAAACGCTTTTTGCGTTTATGAGTAGCCATCTTATGTCTTTTTCTTTTCTTACCGCTTGGCATAATTCCCAGTGTTAAAGTGAAACAATTATTTTTTTAAATTCTTTATATAATTATCAATGTTGACTAATATGTCTTTATCGATAATGTAAGCTTTTGCTTTTTTCAAAGCAGCAATGGCTGCTTCATTATTTCCAGTTTGTTCGTATGCATCGGCCAGCATGCCATATATTTCTGCATTAGGTTTCAGTTTTGCAACCGTTTCGAAACGCTTAATTGCCTTGTCAAATTGACCCGACTTCATGGAGAACAAACCTAAGTTTAAATTCGCATTTAAATTCAAAGAATCTACTTTTACTACGGCGAGTAATAATTGAATTCCTTGCATTGGATTTTGGCCTGCATCTACAATACAACTGCCTAAACCCGATTTAGCATCTAAATTATTCGGATCTTTTTCTAGTGCAGACTGAAAGCAAGTAGTTGCTTTTTCAATCAATGTTGGCATTAAACTAGAGTCCGAAGTATTTTTGTATGCTTTTCGAAATGCTTCTGCTGCTAAAATATATTCATTAGCATCGTCTGCAGATCCGCTTAAGTAGTATAATGCAGCAACCGTAAATTGGTTGTTATTGGCATACACTTCTGCAAGCTCTTTTATTTTTAATTCTTTTTCGTTTCCAGATAAATCGCTCAGCTCTTTTTCTAGTTGAAGAATCATTTTGTTTGTATTGTCGGCAAAACCCTTTTTAGCTGTAGCTATTTCTGTATCCATGTTAATGTCAGCAGTAGCGCTTTTATTTTCGGCAGCACCTGCTCTCATTCCATTGCCTTTACCTGGCGGTTTTAAATCAAGTGTTAATAAGACTGTCATTATAATAATGATGGCCAGTAAAATTAACCATTGCGTTTTTTTAATGGATTGCATGAATTATTATTTCGCTAATGATGCTTTGCTTTTAGTAGAGTTTTTTACTTTTTCTACGAAAGTTTTTGCTGGTTTAAAACTTGGCACAAAGTGCTCAGGAATTATAATTGCAGTGTTTTTTGAAATGTTACGAGCTGTTTTCTTAGCTCTTTTTTTAACAATAAATGAACCAAAACCTCTTACATAAACATTCTCGCCTTCTTGTAAAGAACCTTTGATTACTTTGAAAAATGATTCTACCGTTTCTTGTACATCAACTTTTTCAATTCCTGTTTTCGCCGCAATTTCAGCAATAATTTCAGCTTTTGTCATCTTTTATATTTTTTTAATAAATTAAACTTACGTTTTTTAAAGGGATGCAATTATAGGGCTTTTCATTGATAATCAGAAATAAAAAACAGAAAAAACTGCTTTTATTTGTGAATTCTTTAAAATTAAATGATTGATACTGTTTTAGTTAAAAAAAGAACCGAATTCTAAGCTATTTAATTAGTCAAATGCTTGTCGAGATTGTATTTTTGAGCAATAATGAAGGAAATAGCTCATCAACTCATTGCGTGGTATCATCAAAACAAGCGCGACTTGCCTTGGAGAAATACGCAAGACCCTTATAAAATATGGCTTTCGGAGATAATACTCCAACAAACCAGGGTAGAGCAGGGCACACCTTATTACCTGCATTTTATAGAAACCTATCCTACCGTTTTTGATTTAGCCAATGCACCAGAAGCGCAAGTATTGCGATCTTGGCAAGGTTTAGGCTATTATTCTAGGGCCAGAAACCTTCATTTTGCTGCAAAAGAAGTACTTGCTAAGCATAAAGGCCAATTTCCAAATAATTATGAAACATTAATACAATTAAAAGGCGTTGGAGAATATACAGCTGCAGCTATTGCTTCTTTTGCTTTTGGAGAGGCCAAAGCGGTTGTAGACGGCAATGTTTTTAGGGTGCTTGCTAGATTGTTTAATATTGCTACGCCAATCAATACAGGGGCTGGCAAGAAAGAATTTACTATGCTCGCTAATCAATTAATTGATCCAAAAAATCCAGCCTTGTTTAACCAGGCCATTATGGAATTTGGTGCCATGCAATGTAAGCCAAAGCCCATTTGCGAAACATGCCCTTTTCAACAAATGTGTTCGGCCTATGAAAAGCAAAACATCGATCAATTGCCTGTTAAAAACAATAAATTAAAAATCAGAGCACGCTATTTTCATTATTTGCATATCGAACACGAAGGCGGATTGTATATCAATCGTAGAATAGGAAAAGATATTTGGCAACATTTATATGAAATGCCTTTAATAGAAACAGTATCGGAATTACCCGAAAATGAAATGATGCAAAACGCCGAATGGCAAAATATTTTTGCAGATGCAACAATTACGATTCAACATATTTCCACAAAATTTAAACATGTTTTAACACATCAGCATATTTATGCCAAATTTTGGAAAATCAATGTTAGCCCCGAATGGCATAAAAATCAAGCATTCTATCAATATATTAAGGATGACGAATTAAAGATTTATCCAATCCCAAGATTAATTGAACAGTACTTTCAAAAAAATACTTAACTTTATTTTGTATTTAAATTATATAATATGTCAGGAGTAAACAAAGTAATTTTAGTTGGACATTTGGGCAAGGACCCAGAAGTTAGACATTTAGAAAATGGTGTAACTGTAGCTTCGTTTTCTCTGGCAACAACCGAAACGTACACGAATAAAGCCGGAGAAAAATCCGAGCAGACCGAGTGGCACAACATTGTATTGTGGAGGGGATTGGCAGAGGTAGCGGAAAAGTACTTGAAAAAAGGAAAACAGATTTATGTGGAGGGGAAAATAAGAACCCGTTCTTGGGATGACAAAGAAGGTATCAAGCGTTATACAACAGAAGTTGTTGGTGATAGCTTTACCATGCTTGGCAAGAAAGAGGACGGTGCTAATTCAAATCCTATTAATCAAGCTGTTAGCGCACCCGCTGCAGCAGATGAAATAGGTGACGGTTTGCCATTTTAATGTTCACAAATCAATCAATTTTGGAAACAAACGCAGATCCTTATCCGAGTTTAATCAGTGTAATTGGTCAGGTTCCATATCTGGAACCCGGCCAATTATTTTTTTACCTATTGGCTATTATCATCTTTACTTTTTTATTGGGATTAATGAATGCAGCAAATACGGCATTTAATAATATCAGCGAAAGCAATATTTTTCAATTAAAAAAATCGGAAGAAACGCAAGACAAAAAAATACTTGCACTACTAGACAAACCAGCTACTTTAAAAGCAGCAATTGTTATTGCACAAACTATTTTATTAGTTGCCATTGTTGCCATAGCAGTTACGCTGCTTGATCGTATCGTATTTTTTCCGCAATACCTATTCTTAGGAATTTTACTTAAATTAATTTTCATTGCTATTTATTTATTATTGACAGTAATGTATGTGCCCAATGTGTATGCGCAAAAACATCATTTTTTATTCGTAAGAAAAATAACGGGTTTAATTCGATTTGTTCAGTGGTTGCTCAAACCCCTTGTGCTATTGATTTTATTGCTAACCAAGGCTATTAATAAAGCGGTAAAACCTCCCTTTCAATTTTCAGAAAAAGAATTCGATCAATTATTAGATTCAGATTTAATTAATGAAGAGAATGAAGACGAACAAGTTATTTTAAAAGGCATTGCAAATTTTGGAAATATTTCTGTGAAACAAATTATGCGAAACAGAATGGATATGGTTGCCTTATCTATAGACATGAATTTCGAAGAAGTTTTTCAAAAAATAAAAGATACACGCTATTCTAGGATTCCAATTTTTGAAAAAAACTTAGATAGCATTAAAGGTATTATTTTTATAAAAGACATTTTAATTTATAGAGATCAAAACAACTTTGATTGGAGAAAATTAATTAGACCAGGATTCTTTGTGCCGGAGAATAAAAAAATTGACGACCTCTTAAAAGAATTCAGGGCAAAGCATACGCACATAGCCATTGTGGTAGACGAATACGGTGGAACAGCTGGATTGGTTACTTTAGAAGACATTTTAGAAGAAATTGTAGGCGATATTTCTGATGAATATGATGAAGCAGATGATGAATTAAGGTATTCTAAATTAGATGAATTTAATTATGTGTTTGATGGAAAAACACCCATCAACGATTTGTGTAAAGTATTAGCCATTGCAGATGATACATTCGACGATGTAAGAGTAGAAGCCGATACTATTGGCGGTTTGGTGTTAGCCATTGCCGGCCGGTTTGTATTTATCAACGAAAAAGTGGTTTTTGATAACTTTACATTTACTATAGAATCTGCAGATAGACGAAGGGTAAAAAGAGTAAAGATGACCATTAATAAATCATTATAATGTCTAGATATTATATTATATTTTTTTTATTTTTCCTTGTTGCTGCTACGGCTTGCCAAAACGATTACGCACCCAAACCTAGGGGTTATTATCGCATCAATTTACCCGATAAAAAATACCAAGACTACCAGTCGGGATGCAACTATAGCTTTAAAATTCCCACTTATGCTGCTGTTTGGAACGATAGCTCAGAGCACACCAATGCTTGTTGGAAAAACGTTGTATTTCCGAGTTTAAATGGCAGAATACATTTAAGTTATTATACTGTAAATTCTCCAAAAGAATTAATCGCATTAATGGAAAATGCTAGAAAGCTTGCATTTAAACATACCGTAAAAGCAGAAGGTATAGACGAGAGTAGAATTAACAATCCAAAGCATCAGGTATATGGTTTGTACTATGACATTGCAGGCAATACGGCTTCTGCTGTACAATTTTTTGTAACCGATAGCACTAAACATTTTTTAAGGGGCGCATTGTATTTTTATGCAGAACCTCAAGCAGATTCTTTGGCACCACTTATTAAGTTTGTGAAAAAAGACATCAATATACTATTAGAAAGTTTGGAGTGGAAGTAAATTAAAAATCTAAACTCAAAGAGATATAATAAATCGGGTTTTTATTAACCACATTATTTTGTACTCCCCAAGCCATATCAAATCGTACAAAATAACCTAACAACCTAGATCTTGCGCCCCATCCATAACCACCAACAATAGGATATTTAGGCTCTATAATAGTTACTTTAACAGGCGAACCTTGCACCTCTAATTTATTGAACCTGTTTTCTACACTAAAAGGATCGGCTCCTAACCAGGCTGCACCAACATCTGCAAATGGCATTATTTGAAAATTCTTAATAAAGTCCGACTTGATGGGTCTATTTAATAGGTAAGCAAAAACCGGAATTCTAAGTTCTGCATTTGCCACTAAAAAATTATTTCCATTTCTAATGTTCTGGTTAAAGCCTCTTAAGTTTGTGGCCAAGGCTTGGTATTTATAATCTCGTGTTTTATCAATTTGAATACCATTGTTAAACTTAGGTATAAACCAACTATCTACGCCGCCTAAATAGTACATTACTTTTTGAGCTGCAATAGAACTAGAGCCTGCTAATCTGCCCGCAAATATTATTTGACGAGTTAGTTTTTGATAATGTCTAAAATCAAAACCAATGTTGATCATTTTATTTTTTGAATTATCTATGTCTAAAAACTCTTCAATATAAAGCTTGTATCTACTGCCATTGAAGAGGTTCAAGCCTTTGTTAATAGTATTATCATAAACATATTCTACTCGAAAACCAATATTGTTGCTATTGAAATTAGGTAGATTTAAACTAAAACTATCGGTCGCTAAAGTTATTCTTTCGTCTCTTCTATAAAAGAAAGAAGTTTTAATAGCACTTTGTTCGTTAAAAGGATATTTGAAAATACTTTTGAATTCATAGCTATTAGTTCTATTAGCTCCAGCACCTTGGTAATCATCTCCACCTTGTTTGTAAAAAATAAATTGTTTGTCAATTCTTTTTTTCAAATTTTCATAACTCAAAAAATATTCTGGAATGGTTAAGTTTCCAGACAACCTAAAGCCGCCAATAAAACGGTAGTCTTCCAATAAATCAGAAGCACCCACTTTAATTAATGCATTTATTGCAGCGTTAATGTAAATGGGTCCGACACCTGTAAATTGTTGGTAGCTATTGGTTATTAAGCTATTATCAACTTGACTTACAATATAACTGGTCGAAAAACTTGGTAAATATGGAATTGGGGCCGATTTCGAAAAGAAATCGTCGAGGTTTTTCTCTTTATTCGTTTTATTTTTTTTCTTTTCTGATAAATAAATAATTTGATTTCCGTTTGCCGTTTGAATATTTATCGGAATTGTTTTTTCACTTTTTATTCTTGGAAAGGAAGTTTGAAAAAAGTAATCGTTAGACAATGGAATATTAATTTGACTAGTGTCTTTTATAGCTGCTAAAGAGTCTTCTATTCTACTATTATTAATAGAATCTATTAATGCAATTGCCGCTAATTTTTTTTGATTATTAAATTTGAAAAGTACTTTTTCTAATTGTGTTTTTTTCTTTATCGAAAAATTGGTCCAAAGGCTGGTGTCCGTATTTCCTTCTGTTGCGATCAATCCAAATTTTAAATTTTTGTTCGACAAGATGTCGGTAATTAATCTGCTTTTTTTACTGATATCGTGTTTATCAATATTTCTAGTATAATTACTGTTCGGTGTGGTGCTAAAGGAGTCTTTGTAAACGACAATAGTGGTATCGTAATAAAAGATAGTAGTGTCGTATTGATAAGCAATGGCAGAGTCGAGCGAGAGAATCTTTCTATTGATAATTCCACTTTGATCTGTTAAATACGCTATTTTATCTTTAGCATATTCAATAGGTTTTGTTTCATTATCAAAAGGGGTACTAATTATTCGCTTAACTTCATTCGTTGGTTTTGTTAAATCGAAAAGAAATAAATCGTAATTATTAATAATTGGGAAGTTTTTAAAAACTTCTTTATGTAATGTATCCGCAATTCTATTAGAACTAAAAACTATTTTATTAGCACGATCATAAAATCTTGGATTTAAATCGTCGAACCAATCGTCGGTAATTTGTTCATCTCTTCTACTCATAATGTCAAATAAGTAAAGATCAGATTGACCATTTTTTACTGCAGACAAAACCCATTTTCTTCCATCAGCCGAATAATCTAAATCAAGTATTTTTTCATACTTGTACATTTTAATTAAATAATCATCTTTTTTATTGGCTAGGTTGAGCACTTTAATTTGTGGCATGCTTTTTTGTTCGTGGCTGATGGCTAGCAATAAACTACTGGGGTGCCAGGTAATGGTAACATCTTCATTGTCAGATACAAAAGAGCTACTTTTAATTCCTGCTTTGTATACCTTTTTGGTTTTTTGGGTATTTAAATCCAGCACATAAACTTTTATTTTACCACTTTTATTAATCAAGTAAGCTAATTTCTTCCCATCTGGACTGTATTTAAATGTTTTATAATCTAGCGTAGCATTTCTTTTTTTTCCTAAATGTACAAACTGCTTTAGGCTAGTTTCTTTAGATGATGTATTATCTAATTTTACATATTGTTTCTTATAAAAATTTAACCAAGCTTCACCAAGTTCTTTAAAATCTAAACCAACAATATAGATAAATCCATTTTCAGCATTTCTGTTTACGCGCGTCATGTAAATAATATTGGATATAGAAGATGAACCAAAATTATCTACAATATATTTCCAAATCGAATGTCCAGCAGTTTTGGCATCGGCACTAGCCATTCGGTTAAACTTTTTATATCGGCCATTTAATAGGCCATCTTTAAGCGCATTATCTAATTCAACATTCCAAGGTTCTGCCAAGTAAGATTTTAAACCAGGTATAAACCAGTCTGGAAGTGTTAATAGCGTTGAGTTTGAAACTTTTTCTTGTAAATTGCCACCGTATAATAATTCATTAATTAATACTTCTGCAATTCCAGCTCTAATTTGTTTATATAAATGTTCGGTATTACCATCAAAATAAATAAATAATTTATTCCCAACAATTGGCGTAATTCCTCCAATGTTTTGTTGTTGATCGGTAACTAATCCTAAATTAGTTTGTACTAGATCACTTAATTTATTGTAAGCTAAAATTTCTATTCTACCTGCTAATTTATAATCTAAAGTATTTTCAATTTCTTTTAGATTTTGTTCGGCTATTCTTCCAACCATTGCACCTAATTCTTTTCCTTCTTTATAATAGTAAGTATCGAAATGTGGCGAATGGTAATAGAACCATTGAAACTCTTTGAATTGTACCCTGTTTTTTCCAAATTCGGTTTGCGTACCCTGTGCCTGACCATAGCAAAGCCCTATTAGGTTAAAGCCTAATACCATTAAAGATAATATACAACGAACAATAGGGTTCATGGGTTAAAACAAGATATTCGAATTTAGTTATTTATTTACAGCTATCGAATAAAATACCTTATTTTTAACCTATAAATTTTGAATATGTTAACTATTAAAGCATTTACTTTTAACGCATTTCAAGAAAACACTTATGTGATTTATAACGAAAATGCATTAGCTATAATTATTGATCCAGGATGCTATGAAATCTCGGAGCAAAATGCGGTTCTAGATTTTATCCAAACAAATAAATTACAAGTTAAACGCATGCTATTTACACATGCACATATAGATCATGTATTGGGTGCCGCATTTATAGAAAACACATTTGGTTTAAAAATGGAAATGCATGAATTAGAATTAAGCGTATGGCGAGCAATTCCTAGCTATGCGAGTAACTACGGATTTGTTTACAAAGCAGCAGAAGAACCCGATAGCTTCTTATCCATCGATGATCAAATTCAAATAGGCTCAGATATTTTAACAATTATTTTTACACCTGGTCATTCACCTGGAAGCATTTCTTTTTATTGTGAAGCGCAACAATTTATTATTGCTGGTGATGTATTATTTTTTAAAAGTATTGGCAGAACAGATTTAGCAGGTGGAAATTACGACACCTTAATTCAATCAATTAAAACAAATTTATTTACTTTACCAGCAGAAACAAAAGTGTATGCTGGGCATGGAATAACTACTACCATAGGACAAGAGCGTACCCATAATCCATTTTTACAATAAAATGCGAACCGAATTATTCATCGCTAAGCGATATTTATTTGCAAAAAAATCAACCAATGCCATTACCTGGATTTCTTGGATCTCTGTAATAGGCGTAACTATTGGTACTGCGGCTTTATTTCTAATTCTAAGTGTATTTAATGGATTTGAAGAACTCAATTTAATTTATGCTAAAAAGCTAAGTCCAGATTTAAAAATAACTCCGCGATTGGGTTCAAAATTTAATAAGAATAGTTTAGATACCAATTTATTTCAATCGCCAGCCATTAATTATTATGTAAATGTTTTGGAAGATAATGTTTTGCTGAAATATAATAATTCACAATATTTCGCAACACTTAGAGGGGTTAGCGAGCAATATTTACAATCCAAAGAAATTGATTCTGTAATTAGAGCAGGTACATTTACCTTACAAGAAAACGGACAAGACTATGCCGTAATTGGTAAAGGAATAGAAAACGCACTCGGTATAGATATTACACAACCTATTGAACAAATTGTAGTGTTAGCGCCTAAGCAGAATTCCCGCTTAAACACACTAGACCCAGCTAGTTCATTAAATACTGCGGCTATTTATGCAAGTGGTATTTTTGCTGTTCAACAAGAAATGGATGAGCGTGTAATGTTTGTGCCTATTGGATTTGCCGAGAATTTATTTGCCCAAGAAAATAAATTAAGTAGTATCGATATCTATTTAAACGATGCGAAATATATGTTAGCCTATCAAAAAATAATACAATCGAACTTGCCTGCTCAATTTATCGTGAAAAATAGATTTCAATTAAACGAATCGCTTTACAAAGTATTGAATACCGAACGATGGGCAGTTTATTTGGTATTAACTTTTATTTTAATTATTGCCATTTGTAATATTATTGGTTCGGTAACCATGTTAATAATTGATAAGCAAAAAGACATTGCAGTTTTAAGAACTTTAGGAGCAACTAAAAATCAGATTCAGAAAATTTATTTTTATGAAGGCATGATGATTTCACTTTTAGGTACTTTCATCGGATTATTTATAGGTGCTGGATTTGCTATTTTACAAGCTAAATTTAAACTAATTAGTATTTACTCTTCAACTGGGGCTTATCTTCAAGCCTATCCGGTTAAACTCATTTATACCGATTTTTTATTGGTTTTTGCTACGGTATTTACAATTGCTTTTATTGCAAATTGGTTTAGTGCAAAACAAAGTAGCAATGCAAGTAACAATATTAGGTGGGCAATTGCAGCTAATTAAATTTTCGCAAGCAATTCAAGAATCGTAGCGTGTAAATTTTTTAGTGCCAAAGGAATATTCCAATTTTCTTTGTTTCTTTTTTCAACATAATTAGAAATGCTTCTAATTTGCATACATGGAATTTTTTCGTTCATGCAACAAAAGAAAAAAGCAGCACCTTCCATACTTTCTGTTTGTGGATTATATAGATTTTGTGTTTGTAAAATACTACTTAATTTTCCATGTGTTTTGTTTACGGTAATTGCCCTAACCTTTTGAATGTGGGCTATTTGCTCGCTTATGATATTTTGCTCTGGTTCTAATTCTCCCCAAAGAAACGGAAACTCTTTGGGTGTTTGCAAGCCTAATTGTATCAATGATAAAAAGGAGCTATCGTCTTCTGCACCCATTTCGGCAAATAAATCTGATGTAATATGCAGTACCTCACCAATATTTAATTTTCTATCAAATGCGCCAGCTATTCCAATATTAATAGCTAAATCAAAAGTGTTTTTACTTAACAATTTGGTTAAATGATAGGTGGTGTTAACCATACCCACGCCAGCAATTAAAAAGGTAATTTCATGTAATTTATTTAAATCAACCGAAACCAAATTTTTAATTGGCTCAATCTCCATTTCAGTAGCAGCAACGATTAAAATCTTCATACACGAAAGTAGTAATTAGCTTGAAAAATAGTAAACAATTAGTAGATAAGTATGTCTTTATATATATTTGCAATTCATATAGCTAAAACATGGTTTTTATTACAAGAAGAGAGCGTTTTAACGCGGCACATAAGTTATTTAGGGAAGAATGGTCACAAGAGCAAAACACCGCGGTGTTTGGGAAATGTGCTAATCCTAATTGGCATGGACATAATTACGAGCTATTTGTAACTGTTAAAGGAGAAATTAATCCGCAAACTGGATTTGTAGTTGATTTAAAAGACCTACGTGATATTATTAATAAAGAAGTAATTAATAAAATCGATCATTCTAATATCAATTTAGATGTTGATTTTATGAAAGGGAAATTAGCTTCTACAGAAGTATTAGCAGTAGAGATTTGGAATCAACTTTTGCCACATATAGAAAAAGATGGTGTAAAATTACATGCTATTAAATTATATGAAACAGAAAATAATTTTGTAGAATATTTCGGATAGTAAAATCATGGAAGAACAAAAAATGGGATATCAGAAATTAGATCACTATAACGAAGAAATTACCAATTCATTAGCTAATAGTTACCAGCATGTTTTGGAAGGAATAGGAGAAGATGTTGCTAGAGAAGGAATCCTTAAAACACCTACTCGTGCTGCAAAAGCGATGCAATTTTTAACCCATGGTTATGATCTCAATCCAGCAGAAATTTTAAAATCTGCGATGTTTAAAGATGATTATTCTCAAATGGTTATTGTTAAAGACATCGAAATTTATTCTTTGTGCGAACATCATTTATTGCCATTTTTTGGCAAGGCACACATTGCCTATATTCCCAACGGACATATTGTAGGCTTAAGTAAAATTCCTAGAGTTGCCGATGCTTTTGCCCGAAGATTACAAGTACAAGAAAGGTTAACAACAGAAATTCTTGATTGCATTCAAGAGACCTTAAATCCATTAGGTGTTGCGGTAGTTATTGAATGTAAACACTTATGCATGAGCATGCGTGGTATTCAAAAACAAAATTCGGTAACCACTACTTCGGCATTTACAGGCGCTTTTGAAAACGATATAACCCGTGCAGAATTTATTCGCTTAATAGGCATTAGCTTAGTTTAATTGCCTTTTTCGGGGCTTCCAGACGAGCTTTCAGCAGGGGTTTCCCCTTCTTTGGGCTTATTAATGGCATCAAATAGTTTCTCCATTTTTGAAACATATTCCATAGAGTCGTCGATGAAAAAATCGATGCTTGGAATTACGCGTACTTGATTGCGTATTTTTTCACCTAATTTATATCGAATCTCACGTGATTTTGCACGTAATTCATTTAATAATAATTCGTTGTTTTCGGCATTAAAAATGCTGAGGTAAACTTTAGCGATAGAAAGATCTGGACTCATTCTTACCATGGTAATCGTAACGATACTACTACCATGAAAAGACCAACCTTCTTTTTGTAAAATTTCACTTAATTCTTTTTGTATAACTCTTGCAAATTTTTGCTGACGTTTTGTTTCCATTTTTAATTTTATTAAGTGCTCAAATTATCTTTTAAATAAAGTGCAAGTTCTTCTTTGGTCCATTTTTCTTCTAATTTGATAATGCTAGCTGCATCAGCAAATACAGGTGGTTTAGCTTTCTGCGTTAATCTTATATAATGATGATTGAACACATCTAATGCAATATGACAAGGTTTAATATCTGCAAATTCGAGTGCTCTCTTTTTGCTTCTAATGTATAAATCCCAATCAGCACCTTGTATTCTTTCATCCCAAAAGCCCAATAAATCTAATGCTTTTCTATTAAATATTACGCTATTTCCTACAAATCCTTCTACTACTTTATTTTTAAATTGCTTATATCTTTTTGCAGAAAAAGATTCCCAGTTACCATACATTAAATAGTGCATGGTGGTCAACAATTTTTTTGTTTTTGGAATAAAGCCGGTTAAGTTTTTTATTAACTTCCATCGCCTACCCAAGTTTAAAGTTTTTCCTAAGCTTTCTACTCTTTCAATACCACATACCGTAATAACATCTAATTGATTTTTTTCCATGCTGTCTAAAATCTTTTGATCCCAGTTTGGAGAAACAATTATGTCGTTGTTTAAAAATGCGAAAATATCGTTTGAAGCAATTTTAATTCCTTGATTTTGGGTGTATGGATAAGAATAATTAGCCTGGTTTGCAATTACAGTAGCACCTTTTTCAATGAAAAATTCTTTACTACCATCGCTAGAGTGGTTGTCAATAATTATTAACTCAAAAGGGTAATGCGTGTACTTTTTCAGGTTTTCCCAAAAAATTTCATTCATCTCCAATTGATTATGTATGGCAGTAATGATGCTAATCATAAATTTTTATAATATACAAAGATAGTATTATTCTGATTAGTGGATTTATACTAAATTGCAATGTTTTTTGGAACGCGCTAGCAACCTCCATTAACCTAAACTTTTTTAAATGAAGATTTATTTCAAGCTGCTTTCTTTTGCAAAGCCATTTAATCGATTTGTACCAAAGTATTTTATACTTGCGGTATTGGCCGTGATTTTTGGATTGGCAAATTTTACGCTAATGATTCCTTTATTAAATGTGATTTTTGAGAAAGTGGAAGTAGTAACAATTGTTTCGAAGCCCGAATTCGCTTTAAATCTCGACTATTTCAAAGCTATTTTTAATTTTTACTTTGCAAGTATTTTTAAGACCTATGGTCAAGTTGGTGCTTTGCAATTTGTATGTGTGGTAATTGTTGTTTCGGTTTTCTTAGCCAATTTATTTAAATACTGGTCGCAAAGGGTGCTTACTTCTATGCGTACGCATGTAGTAAAAAATATAAGAGAATCATTATTTTTAAAAATCACTTCCTTACATGTTGGTTATTTTCACAGCCAACGAAAAGGAGATCTCATGTCTAGTTTATCAAATGATGTAAACGAAGTAGAAAATTCTGTTGTGAGTTCGGTGCAAGTGATCTTTAGAGAACCCCTCATGATCATTGGCTACGTGGTATTGCTATTTAGCATGTCTGTAAAACTTACTTTCTTTACCCTATTGGTATTGCCAATATCTGGAGGTGTAATTGCTTGGATTTCTAGAAAATTAAGAAAAGAGGCAGAAGTAGGACAAGGGCTATTGGGAGAAATGTTAAGCATTATTGAAGAAACAATTTCTGGCATAAGAATAATCAAAGCGTTTAATGCGCAACAATATGTAAGAGAAAAATTTGATCAACAAAACAATAAATACCGCGGTGTTTTAAAATCAATGTGGAATAAAAGAGAATTAGCTTCTCCAATTTCTGAATTTTTAGGCATTAGCATTGTTGTGTTGGTAATTCTATATGGTGGTCGTTTGGTATTAGAAAACCAATCAGAATTAAACGCGAGCGAATTTATTACGTATATTATTTTATATTCTCAGATATTAATTCCAGCTAAAAACATTTCGACTGCGGTTACTAATATTCAAAGAGGCATTGCCTCCGGAGCCCGTATTTTCAGTGTATTAGAAACGGATATAAATATTATAGAAGACAAAGGTGCGGTTGCTAAATCAAGTTTAAATACGGACATTGTTTTCAAAGACGTAAATTTTCAGTATGCCGATACCAAAGTATTGGAAGACATTAATTTGACAGTGGAGGCTGGTAAGATGATTGCATTAGTGGGTCAATCGGGTGCAGGTAAATCTACTATGGCCGATTTATTACCTAGGTTTTATGATGTAACAGCCGGTCAAATTTTAATTGATGGAATTGACATTAGAAAAATAAAACTACACGATTTAAATCAGTTAATGGGTATTGTAACTCAAGAGTCGATTTTATTTAATGATACCATTTTCAATAATATTGCCTTTGGAAATAAATCTGCTAGTAGAGAAGCAGTAATAGCAGCAGCTAAAATTGCCAATGCAGATGAATTTATTGTAAAATTAACGGACGGTTATGATACAAATATTGGCGATAGAGGCAGCAAGCTGTCTGGTGGTCAGCGTCAGCGCTTATCTATAGCTAGGGCTGTATTAAAAAACCCACCCATATTAATTTTAGACGAAGCCACTTCTGCATTAGATACCGAATCCGAAAAATTGGTTCAAGATGCCATTCATAAATTAATGCAAAACAGAACTTCTATTGTTATTGCACATCGATTATCTACTATTCAACACGCAGATACAATTGTAGTCATGCAAGATGGTAAGATCATTGAAAAAGGAAAACATTCAGAATTGATTAGCATGAATGGTACTTATAAAAAGTTAACAGACATGCAAAGTTTTCAATAATTAATATAAAAATTGTTGATTAGGATATCTTGTTTCGTGTAAGGCTTTTACTTTATCATAAATCAATGTTCTAAAACTTTCTAGGTTTGATTTATTTAAAGCAGAAATAAATATGGCAGGTGTATTGGTCTTACTGATCCAGCTTTTTTCAAAATCGGCAATACTCATTTCGCCATCTTCAGAATAAAATGCATCCACTTTATTGAATACCATAATCATCGGTTTATCGAGCACCTCTAGGTCTTTCAGGGTTTCGTTGACTACATTAATTTGCTCTTCAAAACTTGGGTGCGAAATATCGACTACCTGCATTAATATATCTGCTTCTTTTACTTCAGACAAAGTAGACTTAAAGCATTCTACTAAATGATGAGGTAATTTGCGTATAAATCCAACGGTATCGGATAATAAAAAAGGAAGGTTTGCTATTACTACTTTTCTAACAGTTGTATCGAGTGTTGCAAATAATTTATTTTCGGCAAACACTTCAGATTTACTCAACATATTCATGATGGTAGATTTTCCAACATTGGTATAACCTACTAACGCCACTCGAATTAATTCGTTTCGGTTTTTTCTTTGCGTTTCGTTTTGCTTATCAATTATTTCTAATTTTTCTTTAAGCAATGTTATTTTTTGTAAAATAATTCGTTTGTCGGTTTCTATTTGAGACTCACCTGGTCCGCGCATACCAATACCCCCTTTTTGTCTTTCTAAGTGGGTCCAAAGTCTTTTTAAACGAGGCAACATATATTGGCATTGCGCAAGCTCTACTTGCGTTTTAGCCTGAGCAGATTGGGCTCTTTTGGCAAAAATATCGAGAATTAAACTGCTGCGATCCATGACCCTACATTTTAATTCAAACTCTATATTTCTTAATTGCGAAGGACTTAATTCATCATCAAAAACAACAATATCTGCTTCTTCTGCTTTAACATATTCGCAAATTTCTTCGAGTTTTCCCTTACCTACATAAGTTCGAATATCTGGGCGTTGTACTTTTTGTGTAAACTGATGTATACAAGTTCCGCCTGCTGTTTCTACTAGAAAAGCTAGTTCGGCTAAGTATTCTTTTTCTTGTGCTTCTGTTTCGTCTGGCGTAATAATTCCTACAAGCACAATTCGTTCTTGTGCTGCACTAGTATTATAAAGTTGTTTCGCCATTTATTCTGCTGAACGCAGCGATTTAACATAGCTTGCTACTGCATTGATTTCTACTTCTGAAAGTACATCTTTATAAGCTGGCATTAAATTTCTGCCATGCTTGATAATTCCGATAAGTCCTTTGTTTGCGCACATAGAAGCGGTTAAATTTGAAGCGCCGTTAACACCCGCTTTACCATCTTCGCCATGACATCTTAAACAGTTATTGATATAAATAGCTTTTCCATGAACAAGTTCATCGTAGTTTGCAGCCGTAGTATCAGTTACAATGCCATCTAAATTTGCTTTTTTAAGCATGACACTTTTGGTGGTTGATAAAAAATAAATATATACAAACAAGAAGGTTGAAATTAAAACCATTGCTTTATTCTTTTTCTTAAATCCAATTATTCCTAATACCAAACCAACAATTGTAATTGTTAATTTTAAATGGAACCAGCCGCCAATAGTTTTCATGCCGATTTGAGTTAACCAATAAATACCTGTTACTAAGAAAATAGTACTGATAATCATACTGATTACTTTGGTATAAGCTTTGTATTTATCAAGCGCTGTGTTTTTGTCAAAAACCAATAGCATTGATTTTACCACATAATCTATAATAAATAGGACTGCACTGGCAATGTGTAAAGTTTCAATTAGCTTCATTTTTATCTATTTTATTTCAACAAATATAATCATAGAAAGTATAAGGCTCAAATTATTACCATAAATTGTTTAATCCTAAAGAAATTAGTAGCTTTAATATTGATCTATTAAATCGTATTCGTAAAAATTACTTTATATGAAAAAAACAATATTATACTGCTTGTTTATATTCTCAGGCATGCGTGTATCAGCCCAACAAACTTTTCCAGTAAATGGCGTGGCAGAGGTAATGCCAAATAAATTTGCGCTGATTGATGCCAGCATTTATGTAGATGCACATACCCGTTTAGCCAAAGCGAGCTTATTGATTGATGGGGGTAAAATTGTTAGTATTTCAGAAAAAGTAAGTATTCCTGCAGGTTATGTAGTGATCAATTGTTTCAATAAAATTATTTATCCTGGATTTATTGATGCCTATACGAGTTACGGATTGTCGGATACAAAAAACGAAGGCAATACAGAAGATCCTATTTTTATCAGCAATAAAGATGGCGCATACCATTGGAACGAAGCAGTAAAAAGCGAATTTAATGCAATTACTAATTTTAGTGTAAAGCATTCGGATCCTGATGTATATCGTTCGCAAGGTTTTACGGTAGTAAATACCTTGAAAAAAGATGGCATTTTTAGAGGTACCAGCGCATTGGTTTCTTTAGGCTCGGAAAGAGATAATTTATTAATTATATCGCCAAATGCCGCATCGGCATTGTCTTTCAGAAAAGGAAGTTCAAAACAAGATTACCCATCTTCTTTAATGGGCAGCATTGCTTTAATTAGACAAAGTTATTATGATGCAAAATGGTTAATGGATAACAAAGGGAAGGTCGAATTTAATCAATCGCTGCAAGCCATTAATGACCAACAATCGAAAATTAAAATTTTTGAAGTAACAGATGTGCATGATATTTTTAGGGCACAAAAAATAGCAGATGAATTTAATATCAATTATATTTTTAAAGGCGCAGGAAATGAATACCAACGCATAGCGGAACTAAAAGAAATAAACCCAATCATTATTATTGGTTTAAATTTTCCTAAAATATACGACGTAGAAGATTATTTTGATGCGGGTAATATTTCCTTAACAGAATTAAAAAACTGGGAATTAGCTCCGAGCAACCCAGCAGCATTAGCCCAAGCGAATATTAAATTTTTACTCAGTACCAGTGATTTAAAGAAACCAAGCGAATTTTTAAACAACCTTAGAAAGGCTGTAAAATATGGACTTTCGGAAGAAAGTGCACTTGCCGCATTAACCGAAACACCCGCTACTATTTTAGGCGTTAAGGATCAAATAGGCAGTTTAAAAAAGGGCATGCGCGCTAATTTTATTATTTGTTCTGGAAATATTTTTAAAGAAGAATCTGCTACTATTTTATCCACTTGGATT
>Ga0208597_1000255_pt1 | contig 20788 bp, 12 predicted proteins | sample LakMenEpi05May12_FD_150673 | JGI IMG/M metagenome (GOLD analysis project Ga0208597, IMG submission 150673) | Freshwater microbial communities from Lake Mendota, WI - 05MAY2012 deep hole epilimnion (SPAdes) | ecosystem: Environmental > Aquatic > Freshwater > Lake > Epilimnion/Euphotic zone ...
CAACCGCGAGCGGATGTTCTGCAACATCAGCTGTAACCACAGTAATAGTAAACGCTTTACCAACAGCTACGATCACTGCAGGCGGTGCAACTACATTTTGTGCAGGAGGTTCAGTGACTTTAACATCAAGCGCTGGATCAAGTTATTTATGGAGTACAGGAGCAACTACACAAAGTATAATAGCAACAATAGCAGGATCCTATACTGTATCAGTTACTAATGCTAATGGATGTAGTGCAACCTCGGCTGCAATTGCAGTAACAGTAAACGCATTACCTACCCTCACTATCATCAACCCAACCGCTGTTTGTTCACCAAGTACAATTGATTTAACAGCATCGGCAGTGACAACAGGATCAACTGCAAGTTTAGTGTATACTTATTTTACTGATCCTGCAGCAACAACTATTTTAGGAACGGCATCAGCTGTTGCAACAACAGGCACTTATTATATTAAGGGAACGGATGGTAATAGTTGTTCAAGTATTAGTGCAGTCGTGGCTACAATTAATGCATTGCCTAATGTGACATTTGTTGCAACTAAATCTAAAATATGTTTAGGCGAGAGTTTAACATTGACTGGAGCAGGTGCAAGCAGTTATGCATGGGATAATGGGGTAAGTGATGGTATTTCATTCGCGCCATTATCTACAAAAAACTATCGTTTAATTGGGACTGATGTTAATGGTTGTGTGAATACGGCATCTGTTACAATCCCAGTTAATACGCTGCCTACTATCACTCAAATCACTGCGGCTGCTAATAGATTAATGGTAGGCAGCGATTTGACATTAAATAATTCAGCATCGAATGGATTGCCTCCTTATAGTTATATATGGAGTAATAGTGACCCATCTGTAGCAGGTATAAATGGATTTTTGAATCCTACCTTGACAGGAGTAAAAGTTGGTTTTGTAGATGTTAAATATTATGTCATTGATGCGAATGGCTGTAGGTCATTAACAAGTAGTTTATTTAATGTTGAAATTATTCCAGCTTTAATGAAATTCGAAATCCCCAATGCATTTATCCCAACAGATATGTATATGGATAATAGGTTTTTGAAGGCAGCATTCAATTCATCGGTGAAACGAGTAAATTACTTTAGGGTATTTAATCGCATGGGAAAATTGGTATACGAAATACAAAATGCAGATCCAAGTGCGATTAAATGGGACGGCACTTTTAATAATGTAATGCAGGAGCCGGATGGGTATATGTGGATTGCAGAAATCACTGGGTTGGGGGATGTTAAGTTTGAAAGAAAATCGGGTCAATTTTTATTAATAAAATAATTCATACGCATTTTGATTAAAAAGGTATCCATATTATTATTCACTTGTTGTATTTACTTAAATGTAAATGCACAGGATCCCTTTTTGTCACAAGCATATGGGGCGGCTCAGTTTTTGAGTCCCGCATCGGTAGGTAATGGTTTGTATCAAAGTAGGGCGCAGAGTAATTATAGGTCACAGACCATGGCGGGAAACTCTTTATACAGAACCATTGTGGTGGGTTGGGATGGTCGGTATAAAAATAAAAATGAGGATGTTAAAAATTATTTAGGATTGGGTGGGCAGATCATTTCAGATCAGGTGATGAATGGAATTTTACAAACTAATTATGCCACTTTAAATGCTGCTTATCACATGTATTTTGATGAGGAAGTACAAAAAAATTTTTCATTGGGGTTGGGCGTTACTTTTACACAATCCAATTTGCAGTTAGATAAGCTTAAATTTTACGATCAATTTTCGCAAGGGGTTTTTATTAATAATTCACAATCCATTAGCTTACAAAACTTGAATAGTAGCGCCTCTAAAGTTTCGGTAAATACGGGATTGTTATATACCAAACATAATGAAAATTCATTTTTACAATTTAGTGCGAATGCATTTTTCATGTCCAAGCCTGAATTAACTATTAATAATAATGCAGCGGCATCGGCTTTTAAATCACTGGTGTTTTTGAATTTTGAAAAGGAAGTAAATGACAATAAGAAAACTGTTATGGCACATGCTTCCTATAGTAACAGAAACAATATGAATCAGCTGTTAGTAGGTGCGGCATTCAGTTTGCCTTTTGGAAGCTATTATGAGTATGTAAACCGAATATATGTTGGTTTGTTTTATAGGATGGGAGACGCGGTGATTCCGCAATTTTCAATGTTAATGAAGCAGTATCGATTTGGTATAAGCTACGATGTATATAGCAGGGGTATGACTGGCGCTGTGCTTAATCCTAACAGCTTTGAATTATCTTTTTCAACCAGTTTTGGTCAAAAGCGATCTAATAATTTTCGAACAATTTTTGATTAGTAGTTAAAATACAATACTTCCGTTATGCCACTCTGGATCTAAATTGGCGTTGTATTTTTTATAAAAATTGATAGCAGGTTCATTCCATTCTAATACCTGCCAATTCATTCCAGTGAATTTTTTTTCCTTTGCTTCTGCGATTAAGGTGTCAAACAATTGGCTGCCAATTTTTTGGCCTCGCATTTCTTCCGTCACTAAAATATCTTCCAAGTACATTCTTTGTCCTTTCCAGGTGGAATAACGTACATAATATAATGCCATACCTACCACCACGCCTTCTACTTCAGCTACAAACGCCCACCATACTGGGTTTGCGCCAAAACCGCTTTCTTCAAAATGGGAAAGGGTTACCGTTACTTCATTGGGCGCTTTTTCGTATTCCGCTAACTCCTGAATGAGTTGTAGTAATCTTACGCAATCTCTTTTTTCAGCGCGGCGTATGGTAATCTCCATTGTTCGTTATTTATTTGCGTATTAGTTTACAATTAAACCTTTGCTAATGCCTGTGTTAAATCAGCAGCAATATCTTCAAAATTTTCAATGCCTACACTCATTCTGATTAAACCATCGGTAATGCCATATTTTATGCGTTCCTCTTTTGGTATGCCATAATGGGTCATCGTCGCCGGGTGTGATACAAGTGTATCTACCGTACCAAGTGAAACTGCGCGCGTACAAATTTCTAAAGCGTCAATGAATTTCTTTCCTGCTTCTATTCCGCCTTTTAATTCAAAACTAATGAGTGGTGCATGTTGTTTCATTTGCTTTTTTGCTATGGCATGATCAGGGTGAGCGGCTAAGCCTGTATAGTTTACTTTTTCAATAGCAGGGTGGTTGTCTAAAAATTGTGCCACTTTTTCAGTATTACTACAATGCCGATCCATTCTTATTTCCAAAGTTTTCATTCCTTGTATTAATAAGTAGGCATCAAATGCATTGCTATTCCCTCCTAATAATACATGCCATTTCCAAACCTTGGTGTTCATAAATTCCAAATCCTTGCCTAATAAAACGCCATTCAATGCAGACCCGTGACCATTTAAAAATTTAGTAGCGGAGTGGAATACAAAATCCGCACCTAATGCAAATGGTTGTTGCAAGTAGGGGGTTGCTACTGTATTATCAACTGATACACGAATATTATTAGCGTGTGCAATTTTACAAATCGCTTCTATATCCACGCACTGTAATGTAGGATTGGCAGGGGTTTCCAAGTGTATTAATTTTATACCCGCATTTTCTTTAATTGTTTTTTCAAGTAAAGCGGCATCACGCACATCAATTAAAATACATTTAATACCAGCCTCTAATAAAAGCTTTTGCATTAATTCCTGGGTGCCGCCATAAAGAGAATAGTGCGACACTAAAATATCACCTGCGCTTAAAGTGCTTAAAAATAAAGTACTCATCGCTGCTTGGCCACTTGCGTGTAATAATGCTTTTAATTCAAGTTGTTCTCCTTTTTCATTCTTTAATCCAAAGGCTTCTAATGCAGCAATCACATCCTGTGCTGCAGTAAAAGTAGGGTTGCCCCAGCGGGAATAAATTCTGGTTTTATCTGCGCTCTTGAATCGCTCCATTCCTTCGTCTGTTGAATCGAAAGTAAATGTCGATGTCGCATAAATAGGCGTAGTATGTGAAAAGTTATCATTTTCAGTGCTTGCTGAATGCAATGTGACTGTGCTGATTCCTTTAAAGTTTTTCTTTTTCATATTTTATTGTTGTCGCTGTATAAATATACCTATTTATCACAGAATGAATTGATTCATTAGTAAGCCCATTTAATCCAGCAGGCGCCCCATGTAAATCCACCACCGAATGCTGCTAAAACTAAGTTGTCGCCCTTATTTAGTTGGCTTTCCCAATCCCACAAACAAAGTGGTATGGTAGCAGCTGTTGTATTGCCATATTTTTGAATATTAATCATCACTTTTTCCTTGGGTAAGCCCATTCTGTTTGCAGTAGCATCTATAATTCTTAAGTTGGCTTGGTGCGGCACTAACCATGCAATATCATCGCCAGTTAAATTATTTTTTTCTAAAAGTTCCGCGCTCACATCTGCCATTCCTTTTACAGCAAATTTAAAAACGGGTTGTCCATCTTGAAATGCGTAATGCTCTCTGGCCATTACCGTTTCAATAGTAGCTGGCTTTAAACTTCCACCAGCTTTAATATTTAAATAGTCTCTTCCACTTCCATCACTTTTTAAAATGGCATCCTGAAATCCATCGCCATCATTACTTGGTTCTAGTAATACGGCACCTGCGCCATCTCCAAATATGATACAAGTGGCTCTGTCTGTGTAGTCAATAATGGAACTCATTTTATCAACGCCCACAATGATAATTTTTTTATACCTACCACTTTCAATAAAACTTGCTCCTGTTGAAAGTGCAAATAAAAATCCACTACATGCTGCTGACAAATCAAATCCAAAAGCATTTTTTGCGCCTATCTTATCTCCAATAATATTTGCAGTTGCTGGAAATATCATATCAGGTGTTACCGTGGCACAAATGATACAATCAATTTCTAAAGGGTCAAGATTTTTTTTGCGTAGAATTATATCGATGGCCTGAACTGCCATATCAGAACTAGCCTTACCTGGTTCTCTTAAAATGCGTCTTTCAGAAATGCCGGTTCGGCTACGAATCCACTCATCATTGGTGTCCACCATTTTTTCAAGATCGAAATTGGTCAATTTGGTTTCTGGGACATAGCCGCCAACCGCTGTAATTGCTGCTTTATTACTCATATAAGTACTAGTATTAATATTTGGTCAACAAATATCTTAAAAATTGTTTAAGAATCAGTTCAAATAGCCATTTTTCGTTGCTTAAGTATTATTTTTGAACCCATTATGATCGCATTTTTACAAGGAAATTTTGTCCAGCTGTCCCCAGCTAAATTAATCGTTGATGTAGGGGGTGTTGGGTATGAGGTAAATATTAGTTTAAATACCTACGAAGCCATCTCAAAAAAGGAAAAAGGGCTGCTATATACCTATTTGCATATTACCGAAAATTCACAGGTTTTGTTTGGATTTCATGAACAAACCGAAAAGGATTTGTTTTTACATTTAATCAGTGTATCTGGCGTAGGTGCAAGTACTGCTCGAATGATGTTGTCAGGTATGCAGCCGGAAGAAATTATAAGGGCCATTGTGAATGGGGATGCAAGATTATTAGAGCAAATTAAAGGTATCGGAAAAAAATCAGCTGAGAGATTGGTACTTGAATTAAGAGATAAACTTTCTAAAATTCCTTTAAATGCGCATCAACTAACGGGAGGTGCTGGCTTTGCAAAATCCAATGTACAACAAGATGCTATACAGGCTTTAATTTCTTTGGGTATTCAAAAGGCGATTGCTGAAAAAGCAGTAGACAAAACAATGCAATCAGCGGGTGTCGAATTAAGTTTGGAAGTGCTGATCAAAGCTGCACTAAAAAATTGTTAACAATTTAATTTCATTCATTAATTCTTATTCCTTGCGCATTTTTAAAACAATTTTATTTTTGGGTGTTTTGCTTTTTGCGAATTGCCATCTGCATGCACAAGCAAAAGTTGATGTAGTTAAAAATCTATCAGATACGGCAGGTAAGAAAAAGGATAGTACAGCATTTAAAAAAGATACCACAAAATTGGGAGGTGTTATTGGAGCGAAAAATACCGATTTGCTAAAAGATACCACGGTTTATACTTTCACGAATGATTTACGTTACCCCATTCAAGATAAACGAGGTGATTTTTTGTCTCAAGCAAGTAACAATCCCTATGATTTAAGAGATACAAGTATTGTGAAGCGTAAAGTGGAGTATGATGCTGCAACAAAAAGATACTATTTAACTGATATGATTGGTGACGGATATCAAAGAACTCCGAGCACCTTAAACTTTGACGAGTTTTGGAAATTAAAAACTGCAAAGGATGAACAAGCATATTTCAGACAAAGAGCCAATTCAATAGGCGTGTTGAATCGAAAAATTAGCCGCCCTAAATCAAAAATATTTGATAGTTACTTTGACAGGTTGTTTGGTAAAACCGGTTCCGATTTAAAAGTAGATATTAAACCTGTGGGGGAAATAAATATTAAAGCTGGTTATCAAGGACAAAATGTAAAAAATCCAACCTTACCTGAACGAGCGCGAAGAAACGGTGGATTTGATTTTGATGCCAATACCAATTTTAGTATGAACGCAAGTATTGGAGATAAATTAAAATTTCCCATCAATTTAAATACACTCTCCAATTTAGGTTTTGATAATCAGATTAAGTTAAACTACAAGGGTAAAAAAGATGAAATTATAAAAGCAGTGGAGGCCGGTAATATTAATTTTATTTCAAGAAGTACTTTAATACCGAGCACGCAAAATTTATTTGGTCTTAAATCGCAACTACAATTTGGTAAATTATTTGTAACAGCAGCCATCGCTAATCAAAAGTCACAGCGACAATCCATGGCATTGCAAGGAGGATCATCTACCCAAAAGTTTCAAAAAAGATTAGATGACTACGAGGAAAATAGGCACTTTTTATTAGCCCAATTTTTTAGGAACAATTTCAATAATGCCATGTCCACTTTGCCATTGGTGACAGGCCAAGCGCAGGTGCAAAGAATTGAGGTTTGGGTAACCAATCGTTATGGTCAAACGACCAATGCGCGTGACGTGGTGGGTTTGATGGATATTGGAGAGCCTATTCCTAATAATAAAACTTACGCAAGTAACACATCTGCAAAGTTTCCTGAAAACAATGCAAACAGTTTGTATAGTAGTATTGCGAACAACAGTGCAGCTAGGAATCCTTCAGCAGTATCAGGTGTATTGAGTATGGCAGGTTTAAAATCGGCCGAGGATTACGAACGTACCTTTGCGCGAAAGCTAACGGAGAATGAATATTATTTTAATCCACAAATAGGTTTCTTATCATTAAACATTCCATTGCAGCCTGATGAAGTATTGGCCGTTGCATTTCAATATACTTATAATGGTAGGGTGTATCAAGTGGGAGAGTTTTCAGAGAACACCGCACTTGATCCCAATAAAGGGGTTCAAAATGTTTTGTTTTTAAAACTATTAAAAGCAACCACACAACGAACCGATTTGCCTATCTGGAATTTGATGATGAAAAATGTGTACTCTTTGGATTTGTTTGGATCCATTCAGCAACAGGATTTTCAATTAAATATTTTATATGAAGAGCCAAGTAGGGGTTTAAAAAGATATATGCCTGTAACTGGTGCGAATGTATCAGGACAGTCATTGATTAAATTATTGCAATTAGATCGTTTAAATAATCGCAATGATCCACAACCTGATGGGGTATTTGACTTTGTGGAGGGCTTTACGGTTTTATCTAAAATGGGCCGTATCATTTTTCCATTACTCGAACCCTTTGGCGATGATTTAAAAAACATTGCGTTTAAAGGAGTGAGTGATGATACTGCTAAAAAATATTTATTTCCACAATTATATCGCAACATTAAAGCGGAGGCGCAAACTTTTGCAAACCTGAATCGATTTGTAATGGAGGGTCAAGTGAAGGGAAGTGCAGGCGGATCCGAGATTAGTTTAAATGCATTTAATGTACCACCAGGTTCGGTAAGTGTACGTGCAGGTGGACAAATATTAATGGAAGGGCGCGATTATGTGGTTGATTATGGTTCGGGAACTGTGCGTATTATTAATCCTGGTATTTTAAGTTCTAATATTCCAGTGGATGTTTCTTTTGAAAATAATTTAGGTTTTGGATTTCAGGAACGCGGCTTTAGGGCATTGCGTTTAGATTATATGGCCAGTAAGGATTTTATTTTCGGATTATCATCAAGCAGATTAACTGAACGACCTTTTTTTACTAAAACAAATTTTGGTTCTGATCCTATTAATAATACCATGTATGGTTTTGATTTTAATTACAAAACTGAATTACCAAAATTAACAAAGGCCCTAGATAAGCTTCCGTTTTATAGCACTAAAACAAAATCCTATTTAACCGCTTATGGGGAAGGCGCTTTTTTACAACCTGGACATGCGCGACAAATTGGAAGGGGCGGAAATGGTGTGGTTTATTTGGATGATTTTGAGGCAACACGTACTAATATTGACTTGCGTTTTCCATTTACTGCTTGGACTTTAGCATCTACCCCACAAGAGCGTTTTAAAGAAGCCAACTTATCCGATTCTATTGACTATAATTATAACAGAGCAAAGCTTGCATGGTATACCATTGAACCAAACTTGCAAGATAAAAACTCCACCAATAATCCGCTGAGAACAAATTTGGCTTCGTTGAGCGATCCTAGGGTACGTCAGGTGTATACGAATGAATTGTTTCCACAAAAAACAACGAATATCACGGATGTGCAATTGCCAACTTTCGATTTAAGTTATTATCCAAAGGAGCGTGGCCCTTATAACTTTAATTATAAGGATATGGATGCCGCTGGAAAGTTTACAAATCCAAAAGATAAGTGGGGCGGTATTATGCGTTCCTTAGATCAAACTGATTTTGAAACAGGGATAATAGAGTATGTTGAATTTTGGGCACAGGATCCATTTATTAAATCTAATGCGACCAGAGGAACCTTGGTCTTGAATTTAGGAAATGTGAGTGAAGATATTTTACGTGATGGTCGACGTTTTTATGAAAATGGAATGCCGACGCCAACCATACCTGCAGGAATTGATAGCTCCACTTGGGGAAGGGTTCCTGTAAATCCAATTCAAGTAACCAATGCATTTAGTAATAATCCGGAGGACAGAAAATACCAGGATGTGGGATTAGATGGTTTGGGTGATGATGATGAACGTTCAAAAAAAGCGTATGTTATTAATAAAATCACCAATGCAAATGTTAAGCAACAATTTACAAGTGACCCATCAGCCGATAACTATGTATGGTATCGAGATAGTAAGTATGATGCAAGTAATGTGGGCATTTTAGGAAGGTATAAAAACTTTAACAACCCCCAAGGTAACTCAGCATTAGCGGGTACAGGGCTATTTAGTAGCGCCGCCACCTTACTCCCAGATAATGAGGACTTAAATAGGGATAATACCTTAAATGAAACAGAAGCTTATTTTGAATACGAAATTAATTTACAGAAAAACAATATATCCACTACGACTACAAATTATGTAACAGATTCGAAAACGCTGAATGTTACCTTGGCGGATGGTTCCAAGAGTATTGAAAACTGGTATTTGTTTCGCATCCCTATAAAATCGTATAAACGAAATGTAAATGGAATCAGAGATTTTAAATCCATTCGATTTATTAGAATGTATTTAACTGACTTTGAGGATTCAGTGACACTTCGTTTGGCAAAATTGGATTTAGTTCGAAATCAATGGAGACAATTCAATTATAACATTGATAGTTTGGGTAATTACGACTCATTAACTGGGGTTAACTTAAATACTAAAGTAAATACCTTGGCCGTGAGTTTGGAGGAAAATGGTAGTCGTACACCTGTGAATTATTTGGTTCCTCCAGGTATTGAGCGTGTTCAATTGTTAAGTAATAATGGAATTAATTTATTACAAAATGAGCAGGCATTAAGTATACAATTAAATGGGTTGCAAAAAAACGCTTCGCCTCGTGGGGTGTTTAAAACCATGAACGTGGATGTAAGACGTTATGGTAAGATGTCTTTGTTTTTACATGCCGAGGATAAAAAGAATATCAATAGGGTGGATAGTGGATCCATGACCGCAATTATCAGAATAGGACAGGATTTTCAAAATAACTTTTATGAAATAAGAATTCCTTTAACTACTACAAGGCAAAAATTATATGCGAGTTCAGAAGCGCGGGAAGTTTGGCCTTTGGAAAACGAGTTGAATTTAAGTTTAATGGATTTGGTTAAATTAAAATTGAATAGAGATAAACAGAATATTCCTTTTAATAAAAAATTCGGTCAAAATTTCGGAAGGCAAAGGTATTCCGTGATGGGTAATCCAAATTTAGGGGAAGTGCGTGGCGTGTTAATTGCATTTGAAAATACCAAGTCTGATGTTCCGATAGATGCCGAAGTTTGGATTAATGAGCTTAGATTATCTGATTTAGATGAAGAAGGGTCATGGGCTGCATTAGGGAGAATGGATTTAACCCTGGCTGATTTGGGTACCATTGCAGTGTCAGTGAATAGCAGAACCAGTGGCTTTGGAGGTATTGAACAAAAAATGAATGAACGTGCCAAAACTGGATTAACGCAATTAGATATTGCTACGAATATTGATGCAGCTAAACTGCTGCCAAAACAAGTGCGTATTTCCTTACCTGTGTTTGCAGGTATTAACAGGACTATGGAAAATCCGCAGTTTGATCCATTTGATAAAGACATATTATACAAGGACAAAATAAGTGCCTTATCAGGTGCGAAAAAGGATTCTGTTCAAAAGGCATCTATTGATCAAACCACGATCAAAACATTAAACTTTACCAATGTCCGTTTTTTACCTGGACAAAAACAAAGTTTGATCAGCTTGAGTAATCTTGATTTTAGTTATTCTTATTCTCAATTATCACAATCAAGCCCTACAGTACAACAAAACAAGATTGACAAACAAAGAGGTGCAATTGGATATACTTTTAATAATAATGGAAAATCAATTGAGCCCTTCAGAAAATTAATTAAATCAAGTTCACCTTGGTTGACCTGGGCGAAGGAAATTAATTTTAATCCAAAGCCAAGTTTAATTAGTTATCGCGCAGTGTTTGACCGACAATTTGGTGAATTCATTCCAAGGGTAGTGAATTCATTTGATGGCACTACCGATAAAGTGGATACCACTTATGATAAGTATTTTACTATGAGTCGTATATTTAATATGCGCTGGGGATTAACCAGATCATTGAACTTGGATATGACGGCTAATTTAAATTCAAGAATAGATGAGCCAAGTGGCCGTATTGACACCAAGGAAAAAAAGGACTCATTAACAAGAATGTTACTTCGTGCTGGTCGCAATACTTTATATAATCAAAGAGTCACCCTTAGATATGATATACCCACCAATAAGTTTCCATTAACGGATTGGATTATGTCAAGTTATAACGCATCTACTAATTATAATTGGGTGGGTGCAAGTAGGTTAGCACCGGAGTTGGGGAATATGATTGAAAATACTTTTTCACAGCAATTAAGTGCCCAGTTTAACTTTTCAAGCTTTTATAATAAATCAAAATTCATACGAGCTGCATTATCTGATGCACCTTTTCAGTCAAGTGGTAATGCGGATCCTTTAGCGAATAAAATATTAATGACTAAAAAGGAGGCTTTAGATGGCAAAGTGGGTAAAGAAAAAAAGGTGGCTTTGCAAAAATGGCGAGCAGCGCGCAGGCAAGAGCGTATTGCGCAGCGTGTATTAAAAGCAAATGAACCTATTAATGTGCCTGGGGGTGTAAAGCAGATAGTTGGTTTATTGACAATGATAAAAACTGCTTCATTGGATTATGCTGAAAATTATAATAGTCGTTTGCCAGGTTATATGTCGGGTGTAAATTTTTTAAACTCAACATGGGATGGTTTGGCACCTGGCTTGGATTATGCATTTGGTAAGCAACCAGATTCAATATGGTTAAGACAACAGGATGCGAAAGGTTTATTATCCAAGGATGATAAATTTAATTTAATGTTACGTCAGGGGTTTGATCAAAAATTATCTATACGGATGCAGATTGAACCCATCAGGGATTTAATTATTGATGTGCATCTAGATAAAACCTTTACCAAAGATTATTCTGAATTATTTAAAGATACCAGTGGCACAGGGGTTAAAACACATTTAAATCCATTGTCGGCTGGAGGATTTAATATTAGCTACTTTGCATTGAATACTTTTTTTGAAAGCCATGATCCAAATATGATTTCAACTGTGTTTCAAACCTTCCAAGATAATCGATTACGAATTTCAAATAGGGTAGCGGAAAAAAATCCTTATTGGGATAATAAAAAAGACCCTAATGGTTATGCGATTGGTTATGGTAAGTATTCACAGGATGTTTTAATACCTGCATTTATTGCGGCCTACACAGGTAAGGATAAGGAATCCGTTGCTTTATTGAATCAAAACAATAGTAATATTCGTTCGAATCCATTTTCAGGAATGCTGCCAATGCCGAATTGGAGTATCATATATAATGGTTTATCAAAAATAAAACCACTGTCTAATTTTTTCACTAATATCTCTCTGACGCATGGTTATAATGGAAATTTATCCATGAATAGCTTTGCAAGCTCGTTGATGTATGTGGACAGATTATTTTTAGGAGCGCCTTCCTTCTTGGATCCAATCAGCGGTAACTATATTCCTTATTTCTTGATACCTAATATTACCATCAGTGAACGAATGGAACCATTGATTGGTGTTAATATAACTACAGTGACGCAATGGTCATTACGTTTTGAATATAAGAAGAGCCGTTTATTGGCTTTAAGTTTAGTGGATTACCAATTAAGTGAAAACAATAGCAAGGAATGGGTTTTTGGAACCAGCTATCGTGCCAGAGGGTTGAAGCTTCCATTTAATATTCCTGGTATGAATAATGCTAAATTGGCGAATGATTTAACTTTCAGACTAGATGTTGGACTCCGTGACATGTATAATAGCAATAGTCGTTTGGATCAAGCAAATGCCTATGGAACAGGAGGTCAAAAGGAAATTACTTTGCAACCTTCTATTGATTATGTGTTGAATAGTAAGATCAATCTTAAATTCTTCTTTGATCAACGCAGAACGACACCATACATTTCATCCTCGCCGCCAATTACATCTACAAGGACGGGTGTGAATGTGCGCATCGCATTATAATAACTTAATTTCTTGTTCGCCTTAGCCTTTCTTAAATGCCCATTTGAACATTAATTTCCAAGTAACTTTTTTGCCATACAATAATATACCTGTGCGGTAAATGCGGCCACTTAACCAAGTGGTAAAAATAAATCCACCCACTAGTACAGCCATACTTAAAATTAATTCCCAATAAGATACCGCACTAGGAACTCCGTAGGCTACTCTTGCCATCATGACCATGGGTGAACTAAATGGGATAATACTTGCCCAAAAAGCAATCGGAGTATTTGGATTTTGCGTTACCATGGTCGTAATTACATACGAAAATATCAGTGGCATAGTGATCGGGAACATTAAACTTTGTGCATCCTGTGGATCCTCATTTACGGTGCTTCCTACTGCTGCAAAAAGCGCGGCGTAAAATAAATAACCACCAATAAAATAAAATATAAAGCAACCAATGATTAAAGGCCAGTTTGCAGTAGCAATAGTGTGTTGCATATTATATATTTTCACCGCTGATTCACTTGCTTGAGCCATGCCGCCTCCTGCCATTTGACCGTTGCTTTGTTGTAAAGCGGCGACTTGTGTTTGCACATCTGCTGGTAAAAATCCCATGGCAACACTTGTTAAACTGATGATCAGAACAATCCATAAAATAAACTGGGTTAATCCTACAGCGCCAATGCCAATGATCTTACCCATCATTAATTCAAAAGGTTTCACGCTACTTATGATGACTTCGGCAATACGGTTTGTTTTTTCTTCCATCACACCACGCATAACCATGGCGCCATAAATAAACATAGTTAAATAGATAAGTAAACCACTGGCATATCCAATCCCCATCGCTAAGCCTGCATTACTTTCCTTACTTGATTTTCCTTTGTCCTCGTAAGCTTTTAATTCAGCAACATTAGAGGCATTATGTATAGAATCTAAAATACTTTGTTGAATTCCAGCATCCTGCAACATTTGATCTTCAATCGCTTTATTAATCTTATTACTAATACTTTCCTGTAGCATGAGTCCCATTGATTTTTGAGACCTTAATATGTAATCCGTTTTTTCGTTCTTCTTGAATTCAGGTAATATTAAAATATCAGTAAAGCCTTTTTGCTTATAATTATTGGTATCTACATCAATGGGAAAGCTAAAGCTGATCTGGTTCGTGTTTTTTAAAGAATTTTTAATAAACCCGTTCGGATCTACTACGGCAATACTTCGTTGTTCCACACCAGAAATGGCCAAATAGCCAGCTGCTGCAATGAAGCCCACAATTAATATAGGCATTAGAAAAGTCAATATTAAAAAACGCTTATTTTTTACCCTTGTGGAGTATTCTCTTTGTATGATTAACCAAGTTTTATTCATCGGAGTATTTTTAAAATTTAATTATTTTGAAATGCCCTTGCTGTGGCATGTGTATTTTCGACCAATTTGATAAAAATATCATTTAAGGAAGGCAGTAACTCATTGTAGGCAACGATATTGACATTTTCTTGCAATAAATATTTTAATACATCATTGGATTGATAGCCTTCGTTTATTTTTACCAATATTTTATTATGCGTATTACTTACAGTGGTGAAAATAGGGTTGCTGTTGATGGTAACTTCATTATCCGTTTGAATCAAGAAATTATTTTCTTTAAACTGTTGCTTAATATCCGTCACAGTGCCATCTAGTATTTTCTTACCTAGATTCATTAAAACAATATGGTCGCATATTTCTTCCACCTGCTCCATACGGTGTGTACTAAATATGATGGTAGCGCCTTTTTTTGCAAGGTTGTAAATTTCTTCCTTAATTAAATTTGCATTTAAAGGATCTAGACCGCTAAAGGGTTCATCTAGTATAATCAATTTAGGTTCGTGCAATACGGTGATAACAAATTGTAGTTTTTGACTCATCCCTTTACTTAAATCCTCTACCTTTTTATTCCACCAGGTTTCCATCTCAAATTTCTTAAACCAATACTTTATTTTTTCAGTGGCCTCGGCTTTTGATAAGCCTTTTAATTGTGCAAGGTATAAGGCCTGTTCTCCAATTTTCATTTTTTTATATAAGCCTCTTTCCTCTGGCATATATCCAATTTTTTGGATATCGTTAATTGGATCAAAAGCTTTCCCGTCTAATAAGATCTCACCGCCATCTGGATAAAAAATACCTGTAATCATTCTTAGCAAGGTTGTTTTACCTGCACCATTCGGTCCAAGCAATCCAAAAATGCTTCCTTTTTGTATTTCAAAACTAATATCATCTACCGCTTTTTGCGTAGCATAATGTTTTTTTAAATTTGACAAACGTAATAGTGGATCCATATTTTTCAATTTGAATCAAAATTAAACTCATTTTTTGACAATCGATGCCTTATTTATGAAATGAAAAATTTAACCTTGCAGCGGTTGTAAAAGGGGATAATAGGCTATCTTCGATCCAAATTTAGTGTATGCGCTCAAATATTTTTAATCCTAGGAAGTCGGTCTATGTTTTTATTGTAACTATATTATTTTTTGGATTAAGTAGCTGGGGCTTTTTAGTACACCGCACGATTAATCAAATTGCGATATACAGTTTGCCTGCGCCATTGCAATCTTTTTTTCACCAGGACATGGAATATTTGGTAGAAAATGCACCTAGGGCCGATAATCGAAAAAATACCGATAAAACTGAGAGTAGCAAACACATTATTGATATAGAGGAATACGGCCCCAATTCAATTAACGAAATGCCCATGGATTGGGCGTCAGCACTTAAAAAGTATTCATTTGATACTTTGGATAAACATGGATATGGTCCTTATAATATAATGATGAGTTTTGAAAAATTAACCAATGCTTTTAAATCAAAAAATAAGGATAGCATCCTATTTTATGCCGCCGATTTAGGACATTATGTGGGCGACTTACATGTGCCATTACATATCACTAATAATTATGATGGTCAATTGTCAGGACAGAAAGGAATGCATAGTTTATGGGAATCTTTTATTCCTAGTTTGCGCATTGATCAATACCAATTGTATAATCCGCACAAAGCAAAATATTTAAAAAATCCAGAAGCAGCATTGTGGGCGGATATTCGCAAGGCCTATGCTTTACTTCCTGAAATGTTTGCAAAAGAAATTGAAGTTTCTAAATCATTTACCCCTGAGCAAAAATATAAAATGCAAATGTACTATGGTAAAAATACCAGAATGTACACCAAGGAGTTTGCGGAGGCTTATGCCGATGCATTGGGCGGTACAATTAACAATCAATTAGTAGCATCTGCAAATATGCTTTCAGATTTTTGGTATACTGCTTGGGTAAATGCGGGCAAGCCTAGTTTTATTACAAGAGATATATCTTTAAATTTATCTGCAGAATTAAAATCATTCAAGAGCAATAGATTGATTCAGGACAGCTTATTAATATCCAAAAAAGGCAAGCCTAAAACGAACGATTAAGAGGAACGCTTAAGTGCTATTTGAAGTAGTTTTTCTGCAATAATATTTGCGATTTTTTGTCCATCCATAGCTGCGCTCACAATACCGCCTGCATAACCAGCACCTTCACCACAAGGGTATAAATTTTTTATCTGTGGATGTGTTAATGTGTCTGCATCTCTCGGAATACGCACGGGGGATGAAGTGCGACTTTCAGTGGCTACTACAATCGCATCATTGGTATAATAGCCCTTCATCTTTTTTCCAAATGCCTTAAATCCTTCCTGCAAAGTTTTGTGTACAAAATCAGGCAATACTTTTTGTAAAGGAGCAGATATTAAACCAGGCAAATAACTTGCATCGGGTAAGGATTCGGATAATTTATTCGTGCAAAAATCGACCAATCTTGCCGCAGGTGCTACTTGTAATCCACCGCCAGCAATAAATGCCGCCTGTTCCACTTGTTGTTGAAATGCCAATAAGCTTAAAGGATGAACCGTATTGCTTTTTACCGTTTTTTCAACTAGCGGATTTGTATTTGCTTTATTTTCTTTCCATTGTTGATTGATATAATTTAAAGCAGTGGGTGTGTCAATTTGAACAACCATACCACTATTGGCATAGGGGTTATCACGCTTACTCGGGCTCCAACCATTCACTACTATTTCACCAGGTGCCGTAGCTGCCGGTGCAATGATTCCTCCTGGACACATACAAAAACTAAATACGCCACGTTCACTTACTTGCTCCACTAAATTATAAGCTGCGGGCGGTAAATTTGGATCCTTGGTGACGCAATGATATTGTATTCTGTCAATAATATTTTGTGGATGTTCAACTCTCACTCCTAATGCAAAAGGCTTGGCTTCAATTAAAATATTTTTTTCATAAAGTAAGCTGAAAATATCTCGTGCCGAATGTCCTGTTGCCAAAATAAGTGATTCACATTTTAAATGGTCCCCGTCTTCCGTAATCACTTCCTTGATAAATTCATTTTCAATTGTAAAGTTGACAAGTTTTTTATTGAATAAAACTTTTCCGCCGGATGCTTCAATTTGTTCCCGCATCGCAGTAATAATATGTGGTAATTTATTGGTGCCAATATGCGGATGGGCTTGGTATAAAACACTTTCGTCTGCCCCAAACTGATAAAACAAACCTAAAATTTTGTCAATACTCCCGCGCTTATTACTTCGCGTATATAATTTACCATCACTATAGGTGCCAGCGCCTCCTTCCCCAAAACAATAATTGCTCTCGGGGTTAACAAGGCCTTCCTTATTTAATTTAGCTAAATCTCTTCTTCTCGATCTTACATCCTTGCCTCTTTCTAATATGATTGGCCTAAGTCCTAGTTGAATACATTCTAAGGCTGCAAATAATCCTGCTGGCCCAGCGCCAATAATGATGACTTCCTTTGCATTTAATGGCAAAATATCAAAATGGATAGGGGTGGTGAATCTTTGACTTGGGGCTTCGTTGATAAATACAAGAATGCTCAAGTTTACCCAAACCTGTTGGCGGCTTCGGGCATCAATAGATTGTTTGAGAATATGGAATCCTAGGATATTGGAATTTGGCTCGGCTAATGCTTGGGAAATAGCATTCAATAGAATGGGTTGGCTAGCAACTTCGGAGGGGGTCAGCTTTAAAGCGATTGTTTTTTGCATGGGTTAGGTTTTTATCCTAAAAAAATGCAGCCTATATATTATAGACTATTTATATATAATAAACCTAGAATTGAGCATATAATATAGTGTCATAACAGGTGACTATATTATATGCCTAATTCATGTTTAATATTAGAAAGGAAGATCGTCGCCTGATTCGTTCGCAGGGATGTCAAAATAGGTATTGGTTTCAGTTGGAGCAGTATTACCACCCAATTGAACTGCTTCCATACGCCAAGCATCTAAATTGGTGATATAATTGTCCTTACCATCTTTGTTCCATTTTGAGCCTTTAATATTAAATAACACTTTAACGGTATCTCCTAGGTTAAAGCGATCAGGCATGGTCGTACGATCCTGAACACACTGAAATTTCACATAATTAGTGATGATTTTACCATTGATATCATCGGTCTTTTCAATGACAAACTCCCTTGTTTTAAAGGTTTCCTTCCTCTGAATGATTTCGTATTTGGCAAGTAGCTTGCCGGTTAATTCGTAGCTCATAGTTATTATTAAGTGTCTAAAGGTAGCAATATTTGACCAAATGGGATAGTGGCTAATTTTAATTACAAATCAAGATGGATGCCTAATGAAAAAACCTTAAAAATTAGTGGATAAACTACCCCTTTATTAAAAAAAGGTGCTATCTTGAACGCCTGATTAGCTGCAGTAAAGGGTATTGAATTCAATGTTTGGGGCACATGTAAAAAAAACCAAAAAAAAAAGTTTTTTTTTCAACATAAAGGCTTCATATTCGCATACTGATTCAAGGATTAACAAATGTTAAATTGGGTAAAGGGAAATCAGAAAAAAGGAACAAGTTTTATCATCATATAAAGGGTTAGAAAGTAAGATGGCTAAGAGTGCAGAATTAATATGGAGCAATTGCTTAAAGATTATTAAAGATATTGTCGAATGGCAGCACTTTAAAACTTGGTTTGAGCCTATACAGCCAGTTGATTTAAAAGAAAACGTTTTACTGATCCAAGTTCCAAGTCAATTTTTTTACGAGTACATCGAGGAGCATTACGTTAACTTATTAGCTAAAACTTTAAAGAGAGAATTAGGAAAAGAAGCTAGGTTAGAATACAGAATTATGGTTGATAGCGGGAACAATAAAAAAGGTTCAATGGATGTTCCAGCTAGCGGTATGAAAACTTACAATAACAACGAGATGAATTTCCCGTTGGTGATTGATAATCCAGTGAAAAATCCATTTGTGATTCCTGGGTTGAAGAAAATGCAGATTGATCCTCAGCTAAATCATAATTATACATTTGATTCATTTATTGAAGGAGATTGTAATAGGGTAGCACGCCGCGCTGGTAAAACAGTTGCTGAAAAGCCAGGTGCCAACTCATTTAATCCTTTGGTTATTTATGGTGGTGTAGGTCTTGGAAAAACACATTTGGCACAAGCTATTGGAAACGACGTAAAACGCGCGCATCCAAATAAGGTTGTTCTTTATGTAAGTTCAGAAAAATTCATCAATCAGTTTCAAGATCATAGTCGTAATAATGCAATTAATGATTTCATACATTTTTATCAATTGATAGATGTGTTGATTATAGATGATGTTCAATTTTTTAATAGAGCAGAAAAATCTCAGGATGCATTCTTCGCTATTTTCAATCACTTGCACCAAAGTGGAAAGCAATTGGTTTTAACCTCAGATAAAGCACCAAAGGATTTAGAAGGTTTACAAGAACGTTTGTTAAGCCGTTTCCGTTGGGGATTAAGTGCTGACATTCAAGTGCCAGATTACGACACACGTATTGAAATTTTGGAAAAGAAGATGAAGGCGGATGGTTTAGATATGCCTAAGGAAGTGGTGAAGTATGTGGCATATAATATTAATACGAATGTAAGAGAGTTAGAAGGTGCGTTGATATCCTTATTGGCACAGTCTTCTTTGAATAAAAAAGAAATTGATGTTGAATTAGCAAAGAAGGTTTTACGCAACTTTGTTAAAACAAGCAGCAAAGAAATTACGATCGATGCCATTCAAAAAATGGTTTGCGAATTTTTCGAAGTTCCTTATGATAAGCTTTTACAAAAAACACGTAAGCGTGAAATTGTACAAGCACGTCAAATTACCATGTACTTGGCTAAAGCCTTTACTAAGAATTCATTAAAAACGATCGGAGAGCACTTCGGTGGTCGTGATCATACTACTGTTATACATTCTTGTCAAACAGTAAAGGATTTAATGGATACCGATTCTATGTTCAGAGAGAACGTAATGGAGTTGACCCAAAAGGTACAGTTGGCTGCTATGTAATTGATGCCTATATTATTCTCTGATTTTATCTTCTTTTTATTTAATTATTGTACTTGGTTTCCCCATTATTATGGTTGAAATTATTATTTAAGGTATTCGGGGGTCCAGATCTAAGTTTATTTAAGTTTATTCCGGAATTTTTTTAGGTATTTAAGGCCGTAGTGCTTATTTTTGCACCCCTCGAAAGAGGTTTTTGGAGGAGAGGTGGATGAGTGGCTGAAATCAGTAGTTTGCTAAACTGCCGTACGGGTTAAACTGTACCAAGGGTTCGAATCCCTTCCTCTCCGCTC
>Ga0208597_1000256_pt1 | contig 20694 bp, 13 predicted proteins | sample LakMenEpi05May12_FD_150673 | JGI IMG/M metagenome (GOLD analysis project Ga0208597, IMG submission 150673) | Freshwater microbial communities from Lake Mendota, WI - 05MAY2012 deep hole epilimnion (SPAdes) | ecosystem: Environmental > Aquatic > Freshwater > Lake > Epilimnion/Euphotic zone ...
ACCCACATTCAACAACGTCGTTCCATTACCCGAATTACCATCCAAAATCAAGGTTTCGTATTGGGATTGTAACACGCTGCTACCGCTTGCGTGGTATTCGATCTTCACATCTACCTCGTATATCTTATCGCCAACAGGCATCACGTCGCTCGCGTAATCCACTCCGAACGTCAGCGTAAACAAACTTCCTAAATCGCTTTGCGTAGAAGACAAGCTCGGCAACTGAACCTGTTGGTTGGAGCTAACAACTACATCGCCTAACGACGAAGAATACTGCAACCGCTGTGTAACAGGTGGGTACTGAGAGAAGATTGAAAAAGATGGGATGAGGAGGGTGATTATAAAAAAACAACGACGTAAAAATGACTTCATATTAAAAATTTGCTAATTCAGTAATTTCAAAATTTTTATAAACTCCATTTCCAATCCAACGATCGTTAATTCTCGTGACAACATCAGAAACTTGATGTGTTAAAACATCTACTTTTTTGTAATTGAAATAATCAATCGTCATCTTCGACTTTTGAAAATTCTCCTCTGAAAAATCACCATCTATTAATGGACTTGAATACCTTGAAACCATAGTAAAACTTGATATTCTTCCGTAGGTATCAACGCCGTATTCCGCTCTTTCTAACTTAAAAGGCTCGTTAAAAAAAAGTACAATTTGTTTGAACCCGTTGCTTTTCGATTTTTGGATAATCTTGGAGGTGTCGTTTAAGTATTCATCAAATTGCTTTTCCAACAAATTCGATTGTTGCGATTTATTTTTCAAAATATAAATCTTATTTTCTTCCTCAATAATCTGAATGACCCAAGATTCATTCGAATAAACTTTGGTTCCAGGAAATTCGTAATAACCGGCTGTTGGACTCATTTCTCCAATGCCTTTAAATTCTTCCAAAGCGGAATTCGACGACTCTCCTGCAAAAGATTTGTAATTTGTTTGAAACGACCAAGCAGATTGATATTGCTCTGCCATTTCTTTAAAAAAAACTCTTGCTTCTGACGGCGTTATTTCTCGCTCGGTTTGAGCATAAACCAATACGCAGAAAAAAAACAACAATGCAAATAAGAAAGACCGTATCATTTTATGGCTGTTTAATTGTACTGTTGTGAGTTTCTTGAATAGTCATAACACCACGTTCAGTTTCTTTCTTTACTCGCATTAATTTTCCTTCTTCGTCATATTCATAAAACGTCGCAAAATGTCTTTCATCTAATTCCGCCACAAAACGGAGATTAACGGGATCATAGACATAAGTTTTCATACTTCCATCGAACGGAAAAAAACGAATATCATCGAAGTAAACAATTGAACCATCGTCAGAAGAAAGGGCAACGTCGACGTAATCAATATCGATAGGCGTAGTGAATTCCAACGTAACCAATTGCCAATCGTCTACAATCGGATGAACCGTACTCGGAGTTACCGAATACGAATCAACCGTTGAAGACCCCGAATGATGCACATAAACATGCATTCGTGGATGAGTTAAAGTTTGACTACCGAAAGGAATGTTTCCTTGTGATACCCAAGCTTCCATGACGTATTTCTTGGAAGGCTCTGGCATTAAACGGGGTAAGCAATTTTCACAATAGCTGCTTTCACCAATGGATACATTTCCATCTTCATTCAATGAAAATCCCCAATCGCTTAAAAATATTTGCTCTGGGCAACTCACTCCTGAAAATTTCACAACACTTGCAATGTTGCATTGATTCTTCGGATGTCCTGATGTAGACCAAACAATTTCAACCAAATAATCGCCAGCGGATAATGCGCCGTAGGAAGAGCTGTAATCCCAGGATTCACTTCCTACTGAACAATGAATTCCTGAACCGTTGCAATCGATTCCGCCACAATTTCCTAAAAACGAATTAGTCGGATAAAAATTCACTTCAATTATTGGAGCTTTCCAGTCGATTGGAAAATTATTTACGAAGTCAATGGACAATCCAAAAGTCGATGGATTGGAAATTTGTGTAGATAACCACAAACGATGAACTTCATTTGTGTGACTACACGAAGGATCATAAAACCAAAACAATCTTTGATTGTCGTCACAGATGGTTAAGTTCTCATCACACGACATGGAATTACACAAACGGTATTCATCGGAAGAAATGGCGGTCAGATTTGATTCACATTGTGTGATAGGGAGACAACTTCCTCCTGTCATTGTTGCGCTTGTGCACAAATTAACCGGTCCTCCAAATTTGGAATCAAGAACATATTTTACGAAATAATAACCGTTTGAAAGCGTGGATAAGAAAGCGCCCCCAAAAGAATTAATACTCAAAGCATTCTGCTGAGTAGCAAGTGGGAGATTCTCGCTAATTGAAGCTTCTTCAATTGATTCAAAAGGTCCGTATAAATACAGAGAGTCTGAGTTTACGAATAAGGACGAAGTTCCGCAAAGATTCGCAGAGAAGGACAGATTCAAATCTGGCTCACCTTGGTATTTAAAACTGTACCATTGAACCGTGCGGTGAAAATCATTGGTATCGTTTATTGTTTGAACATTTACGGTGTTGTTACAAAGTTGATATCCTTCGACGTATTGCATATCGGCGAACAAAGTATCAGTAACATTCGGAGTGCTTAATCCATCGTGAAGTGTACCATGTGTCCATGGAATTTGTGCTTGCAAAACATTCGAGAACAATAACAGGCAAATCGAATAAATTACTTTTTTGGAGAATTGCATATTCAATAATTAATTTGAAACATATGTTGCGGTAACTGCACAACCAGTTGCATCGGTCACTGTAATTGTTGCGCTTTGAACAGCTGAAGGAATAACAAGTTGTCCACAATTTGAATACGTCGGAGAATTACCTGTTGTATTCACACTTCCAATATTGTAAGTATAAATAGGAGTTCCACCGGTAACAACAACGTTGTGACCACCCGCACTCGAAACAAAATTCACATTTAAGTTACATTCGTTTACGTCGCAAATTGTTTGATGACTTCCCTGCATTATCATACCTGTGGTATTTTGTACTTTCAAAGCATATATACCCGTGTGTGATTTTTCCGAAGATCGAGAAAAACCTGAACCAGACGCCGTGTATTGCTTATCGTCACAGTTTGTTCCGTTAAATTCAAAATTGTCGTACATGAATTCATTGTACGCCGTATTTGCCGCGACAGCTGATGGCAGAGACTGATGATTAACAAATCTTGCGCTACTATATCTGTTCAGCGCATCTTTGTTTTCCAACTCTTGTCCTTGTGGTCCGAATCGGCTAATAGCAGATGAGAATGTCCAATTTCGCGTATCAATTTCCCAAATACCATTTGAAGAAATCTTATAGAACGGCGTAAAGGATTTGAAGTAGCCATCTTCACGGACATTGGTGCTGTTGTTAAAATCACTCTGGGTGCGCTCTGTCAAATAGCTATAAGATTTAGACGGTTTCCAAGAACCTCTTATTCCAAGAATAAATGGATTCGTTGTCGTTAAGTTTCCATTTTCATCATTGTAGCAATTGCATTGCGTTTGCCAATCGTTGCTGTATTCAATTGCTGATGCTTGAATAACTTTCGAATAAATATTTGTTGCTAACAAATTAATTGGGTTGACTCGAGTTGTTATGGATTGCATGGCTGCACCTTGCATGTTTCTGTAACCACTTCGAACAACCTTTGCTTTTACATTTTGACAAAGCACGGCGTGACCAAACTTGTCTACTGCCTGCACAAAATTATCGGCAACTTGAATTATCCAAACACGCACTGGGTTGCTCAAAGAACCTCCTGTTAGTGCGAGCTCATCTCCTTCGGTGTAATAATTTTTCGCACTGTAGGTTACAGCCTTTCCTACTCCATCGAAACTCAAATTTTCTTGCATGCCAATATTCTTTGCGGCAGAATTCATTTGATTGTATTTCCAATAAGCCGGAATGGTTAAGTTGTAAACCTCATCTTTAAAATTGGTAGTAACACGGGTAAGTATGGGTTGTCCAGATTCAGCATCATAGGCTAAATTCTCAGTTTCAACATAACTTCCAACATCCGATGCAATCGTCCTCTCCAACAAACCAAATCGTTGAACAACCTTCGTTAATGTCATGGATCGGAATTGTTTCTTTTCAAATGAACCCGAGAACCACAAGGAAGGAATTGGGAATGGTCCAAAGGGTAATGTGATCATATCCAGATTCGGCGAAACGCTGCATACATTCGAAACGGAGTTTTGCTCTGATTCATAGCCATAAGCGTCGAATACAACTCCTAATTCACGATTGTTTTGAATGGATCCATTTCCATTCACAACGGTCACTAGATTATCTAATTTACTTCTATTGCTCGCACTTGGCAACTCGTTTAATTTGTATTCATACTTTACAAAAGACTTTGGTGTCGTTGCTCCTTCAGCATAAACTTCCTGGGACATTGGCTTACCATGCATGTCGTTCATTTCAACATAAAACCCTTGAGAACCTGTATAATAATCTTTGTGTGATTTAAAATTGGATAAAAGTTGAAGACTAAAATTGGGCGTACGGTCGCGATAAGAATTTAAAATCGTTCTGTCGGCAATTATTGGAAAATCCTTTGCTGTATAGAATTTTTGAACAACAAACCCCGTGGCATTATGAGACACATTTTCACGACTCAGGTTATTCACTCTAACTTCCGAATAACCTACTGAAGCCATTGGGTAAAGCATTTCACCAATTGGATCATCATGAAAAAACTGTTCGTCAGGCACACCTTTGAATTTTACATCATAAAAAACGGGTTGATGAAATGGGTTTTCCTCTGCGCCAACTTGAGGTTCGTACTGAGCTACACCCGAGCTAATTCTATTGTTGTCTATTTTTTTATCAGATGTCGTGTAGGAATATTCTTGACCATAAGTCATGCTGCTTCCCGAAATGTCGCTAAGCTCTTCCCAATTATCGTTAATTAGAATTCTTTTCACGCGGTGCCCACCCCCCAACTTACATGAATTTACTTCTCTCACGCGGATTTGCGATCGAATGGTTACAAGCTTCTGAGCTTGGTGGTCGTTGTACAAGTGGGTATTTGGATTTTTAAAAAATTCCAACAAACTTCCGGCTGCATCTTTCATCGCTAACAATATCTGAGAAGCGTTTCCACCTTCAGTTGTTGACTGCATAACCTGCTTTGTTAAGTTCATTCTTGCGAATTGTAAACCAGCCTTTGTGATGGGTGAGTACTTATCTTCGCCTCCGTTGTCTTTGAACTTTACTGATTGAAATCTAACATAGCCATAGGGTACTCCATTGTGCTCAACTACACCTATATCTCTTTGACCATTTACCTCGGCTATTTCGTAATAACCCGGCACATACTCATAAAACTCTTCATTTGTATTTTTCAGCCTGAATTGAATTAAGGCCTTTACAAATACAAACTTATCATCGGTGAAATAATGCTGTATGTCTTCGTCATATTCTGAAGTTTCTTGTCCATTTATCTTCTTCTTTTGAAGATTAAAAATGATGTATCTATTGAATTGAAATTCGACATCCGCTGAAGACTGATCTGAAATGATAACAGCACCCGGTGACGAATTTTGAATGTCAATATCAATATTGGGTGAGCCAATTGTAGACGAAGTCCCTACAATTTCCATCATTCGCATGGCATCTTTATCTTGAACATATGCGTAATCATCGGCTTCATATTCAATTTGAATAAAACCACCAGAGGGCAAGCGAATTGCGCTCAACGCCCAAACTGCAGCATATTTATCTGCTAAATTTTTATCTTGGGGTGTATATGGATTTTCACTGTTTGATAAACTCGTAGAGTTATAGCTCCAAGTACTTGCACCGTTATTTGGTTTGTAGGTACCCCATCTGTCGTAAGCCATTGCATTGTAATCTGGATTTAATTCAGAATTCATTGCACCACCCGAAGTGGTTTCTCCAGCATAGTAAAAATTGTAGCTACTGAATTTTGCTTTATTCGAATTGCTGTAGGTGAAATAAATCTTCCTTAAGGTTAGCTTTCCATGTGTGGTTGCATCTGAATTCGGTGAGTTCTGACATAGGGAATAGTCGTATTCGAAATGAACTGTTTTAATAGGTGATTCACCTGACAACAAATTACCCGAACCGTCGAATTGCGACTTGGCATAAAGTCTTATCTCCTTTAAGCACTTCTGCTTTACGCCGGCATTCTTTGCTCCATCTTTATTCAAGACCCCAAGCCCATCGAGTCTATCTTCCAATACGAATAAGGCAATGTAATTCTTGGTTTCAATTTTATTCAGAAAATAAAGATCCTTCTCACCGTATTGGTAAGAAGCTTTATCGTCGTACGAAATTGATTTTAAACCTGAGTTATAATTGGCCGATTTTTCTCCATAAGGATGACGAAATTTAAAATCTGCTACACGTGTGTAACCAAATGTGGTGTAAGCGCCCAAGTCATTGTCTGAAGGCCCAGCAATGTTGTCGCTATCGACATAATCGGAACTTAAAATACTTGTAAGCATGTGACTATGGGCATATGCCGGCATTTTTGTCGAGCTCATGTAATGGTCGTACCCTTTACCATTCAAATCTGTATCATCGTTATCGTCGTATGTTACAATTCCCGTTGATTCATTTCCAGTTAACCCTCCATTACCTTGCATGTCACTTCCTACAGAGAATGTAACATCTAATTGATTATGAACATATGCTGGCAAACCATAGACATATCTTGCACCATCGGCAGAGGTATAAGTAACTTCACCCATGTGATGATTGGGTTTATCATTTAAACCCGCGTCGTTAAATACATCTGTTTGAACAGCAAAATCTTTGGATTCACCCATGGTAAGAAAAGTGAATTGGCTTGCACGTTTCATACGACTTGTGCGTCTCGAATTCGTCAATGAATTAGACGATAAATCTGAAACAATTCGATCATTTCCTGACGTTGAAAAGCGACCGTTGTGATCCAAACCAAAAGCCGCATTTCTGAATCCACCCAACTCATTGAAACGCTGGTCATCTTCTAATACTGCCAATTCTGAAGCTTCACGAAAATTAAAACTTTCAAATTTCTTGTCGGGTGCCTGACCACTACTCGAAAAATTCGAACGTGTCAAACCATTTGAATTGGTCCATTTACCCGAGTAACCTTGATTGCTTCGAGCCGAAACATTTAAACCTCCATGAAAAGCAAAACCGCCGCCTATTTCTACCTCTGCTCCAGCCGAAATTGTCGATGTAATAAATGCCTCCGGCTCACTTAACATCTCCAATTGGTTTCTCATTGGACGAAAATTTCCTGAAGCTCCTTGACCAGAAACTGAAAATACATCGTAGGTGTAATTTGTCATTGGAAGAACATCCGAAGCCGGATTGAAACTACCCCCATCATTTACATTGAAATCTTTTTGATCTTTATCTGTTGCGTTTTCAGAATAAAAGTATCCATAAGACCGGGTCTTTAATACTTTTTGCTTGACAGATCCTTTGGAATAACTTCCGTTTAATCCGTAATTCTGGAAGAGCCCAGAGGCCTCAAAACCACCCGACAATGAAAAATTGAACGAATAGGATTGTATGTCTTGTTTTCTAACAGGGGTATAAGTGGGCATGCCAAAAGTCCATGTATATGAAGCTGATCGCGAACCTAAATTTCTAGCCTTATTGTTAACCCTTAACTTTGAGCTATTTGTACCCGTAACACCTAGTGATTGAAGCCCTGTCCTAGTGCTGAATGCACCACCAAAAGAAATCGAAGAAGTATTTAATCTCGTATCACCCGTTTTTCTTAGAACAGAATATCCCAAACCTATACTTGGTTGAATGCCTGCTCCTTCTGTATTTGATGCTGAAATTCCTAGATTCGCATTCATACTGAATGAATGAGGCTTCAGACCTGAATTAGCGCCAAGTCCCAAACTAAAATCGAAACCCCAACCCGTGTAGTTATTTTGTGATAAATTAACAGATGCATTTGCACCGATATTTCCATTAAAAATATTTGAATTTCCAAGTAGTTCACTTTGAACAGATGCTGAAATACCAACGCACCAAGTCTCATTGGGTAACATAGATAACTTGTGTTCTACTTCGTCGCCATTGAAATCGTCTGGTAATCCTTGAAGTGCACGAGTAGTGGCTCCAACATTGATATTCCACCCTAAGCCCACCCAACTGGCCTCTTGATCTGGAGTAATACCTGCGTGATAAGCAATATTCACAGGATAACCATCTACATCAATTAGCGGTATGTTGTAATTAAAATCACCACTGAATGGATCAACCATATCGCTTGTTCCAATGGGTGTAAAACTTTGCACCTCCGGCTGTGAAGGACCACTTGTTAATGCCCATGAAAAAGTTGGTAGACCCAACTGCAACAACATACACAATAAAACTACTCTTGCAATTAATCTTGTGCGTGTTGAGGTGTTTTGTTCAATTTGTTTCATTTCTTTTTGAAATTATATACGCTATTCTTTTCCGAAGAAAAACTTTATTATACCGTTATTAAATACTCTGTCGTAAAACACCAACTGGAAACCATTTACGTTTTCTTTCCATTGTTTCTTTGAAAAAACCAACTGAAAAACTAGCTTCTGACTCGCATCAAATCCTCGCTCCCATTGATAAGTAGCGCAGGGTATTGTGTCATTTCCAACTACGATATAAATATCTTTGTCCATGCCAAATGAATAATAAGAAACTCGTCTTTGGTATTCCTCTTCATCACCTACAGCATACTTCAAAAGCTCCTTACTCAGCGTGTCAGCCCCAATAGAAAATTGCATTTGAAAAATTTCTGATTGCTCCTTGACTTCATTATTGATTTCATCACTTGTAATTCGCTCGCCCCTGTGATTCAATAGAACAGCATAGGCAGGTGGTTCAATTAAGCCTTCAAACCAAAAATTCCCTAGGATCCTTCGCTTAATAAATCCATTCTCTTCTTTACTCAACCACGAAACATAGTTCTTTACACTTTCCGCGGAAGACGCATCCACTTCCGGAGGTGAAGGAAGACCTTCTACTTGCGGAATACCCGTTGCTGAAGGTTTTACTGCATGATCACAGGAGACCAGCAAAATACTCGCGATTGAGCAGCAGAGTAATACTATTTTACTACTTACCTGCATATTTCTGATTTACGAATTCTAACGCTTCCGTAGTCACATTCACATCATCTGAACCGAAGATTACTGTGCTTCCATTTAAATTGGTAATGACCAAATCATAATCATTCGCCTTTCCAAATTCTTTCATGTAATTCAACAACTGATTCTGAATTTGCGCATCGTATTGCTCTTTAAGCGGCATATACTCTTCTTGAAATTGTCTATTCAACTCTGATAGTTGCGTATTTGCTCGATTTAGAGAATCAACATAATTTGCTGAAATCTTCTGGTTCACTTCTTCTTTGAAGTTTGTTATTTTAATCTGCAATGTTTCAATCCTTTTCTGAATTTGATTTGACCTAGAGATAAAATCGTTTTCCAATTCCTTCTTCATTTGAAACCCATTGAATAACTCATCCATATTTACATAAACAACCTTGGCTGGTTTATTCTTTATGAATGTCACTGCCGCTAATGCAAATACACCAACCACAAGAAGACTTAAAAGCACACTCTTCAAATTCATAACACTTGAATTTTTAATCGAAATTTCTCCATCTTGGAATTGGAAAGCACGACGGTATAAAAGCCCTTTGGTAAAGCAAATTCAGTAACATCAATTTCATAGGTATTAAAACCGTTGTTTAAAGCTTGGCCAGTTAGATTCTCTGAATTCACTGCTAATTCCAATGGCTGCCCATCTTTGCTGAGCATGGTATAATTTATTGCACCTTGACTGTACGCATCATCGAATCGAATAAACAATTTTTCAAACACTGGAATGAAATTGGGATTCTCGCCATTTTGAACGTGAACATATTTGATGTCTTTTCGTTCCGGTATCGTATTCACAACAAACTTCCATACATCAGTTGTATTGACTACTTTTCCTTCGTTGTATTGTTGAACTTGCCAAGCATAAGACTTACCATCTTCAAGGGCAATTGCAGAAATTGGATAATTCACTTGAAACGAATTGAGACAACGCAATGACCATTGAATCGGATTCATATTCATTGCTTGTTCCGGTGTTTGCCCATTTCCAATTTTGGTTAATCGAATGACATATTCCATCTCTCCTGAACAAATAGCTTTGCCAGTAGAATTCATCCAAGACAAAACCGGTAAATGCGTAGACACTGTGTCGCCATCAAAAGGGTAAACCAGATTTAGAAACTCAGAATATTCCGACTCAATAGATTCGCACCAATCGTCTAAAACTTCTACACCATTTTGAACTACCTTAACACAATAGCGATAGTTCCCGAAAGGAAGAACACCCAACGTTTTCATCGATGAAAATTCTGCGCCATCAGAAACATTTAATAGATTCAAAGGCACACCACTTAATACTGTAGCTCCTGAAGAAACAATAAACTGATTTGTCTCACCTGTTAAAATCATTCTTCCTGAAGCCGTCTTTAACTGCACCACCAATTTCACCTCGTGTGCATCTATATCTGCATTTACTAAGGTCAATTGCGTCAATGCATTTAAGCTGGCATTCCACTCATTAAAAAGAGAGCCCGATATAACGACCTGGCTATTGCCCCATAAAGAGCAAAACATAAAAACTAGAAGTAAAAACCGCTTCATGATTTCGAATTTTTAATTGTGTATACCACTTGTACACTTCCTCTGTAGGGATAACGAGCAGCTACCTCTTGAGAAAGCCAAGGCGTTGAAATGGGATCGTAAACATATTTCTCTGCCATGAACTGAATCTTCAGATTGGAATATGTAAGGCCACTGTTGAATGATAAGCCGTATGATTCAGCATTGAAAAGATTTTGTCTATACGTCAAACTTGCATTCCATTTAGACTTTGTGAATCCAACACTTCCTTCCGCATAATGCGATTCTTGAAATAACGAATCTGAATTTGTTTGTTTGAATCCCATATATCCCAATCGCATTGAGACATTTTTCTTAGCAAGTGAAAGAGCCACATTTGAATTTTCTATTCTATTCAAACCATCTTTATTTGTGGTAAGGGCTATTACTTCTTGTGCTGTAATAATCGGGACTACCTTTCCCATTTTTATTGGAATGCTGAATACGCTTGACAAAAGAGACTGGTTCACGCTAACACTCGAAGTATCAAGTTGAATCACACCTCTGTTTTGCGAACCCAATAGCGTTAAATTTCCTCTCTTGAATATTTTCAGGCGTAAGGAAGAATTCAAACTTTTGAAATCGGATAATTTCTGATTCAAGCCTCTTCGATCGTACTTCGCTTGAATTGTAAAATTGGCTTTCTTACCAAGACCTTGTTTGAATTGAATTTGCGATTGAAGGTAATCATGTCGCGGAACAGCAATTCCAAAGCTATTAAACGTTGAAGTGTATAGATTAGACTTTAAAGCTATCTCTGTATTCGTGTTTTCAATACGTTGATTCCATCCGACATGAAAGGCGTATCCTACGTCATATCTTCCGCGGGAAGAATTGGCATCTGACATTAGATTAATAGGACGACTCAAAAAAGATTTAGACGCGTTCATTTCAATTTTGCTTCCTCCACTCACCCATTGTCCTTGCGCTTCTAAAACATAGTTCACCGCATTTCCCGATTGGGCATCGGACAAATCTCTTTTCCCGCGACCTGTTAAACCTTGAATATAGAAATGTGATTGTTCTGGCCTTCCCTTTCCGAGTACAACCCAAGAAATAACGCGTGATGAAGAATTCAAGTTTTTGCCCCATGCTGAAACAGCATCCATCAATTGCCTTGAAAATCCGAGTTGTCCGAGTTCCGGGAAAATCGGTGTTTGAATCTTGCCAATTCCTGCATCTAGATAATAGCTTCCTTTATTCAATGCTCCAGAAATCCCAAAAAGAGAAGTTCCCCAAAGTGAAATCTGAGAAGTGTTAGCTGTGAAGTTACCGATATCAAACTTTCTCAATTCCGTTGGTAAAGACTTACTAAAGGGATTTGAAAAAAGAGCCTCTTTTTTGTCATTCAATCCAGCTAATTGCGAAGTGTATTGTTCACGAAGTAATTTCAACTTATCGAGTTCACTTTTGCATCGTGCCAATTCATCAGAAACATTTAAGTTCCCTAAAGGATTTAAGTTTGGTTTATCTCTTGAAAGCGAATCAAGAGGATTGCTTATGTTTAATGAATCCGGAACAACTGGTGTAATGTCTAATGCGCTTGTATCTATCAAATTCCATTTCGGCATTTCAATGCTATCTCCTTTGAAGCTTTCTAGAAATTGAATCCGCTTTTGGTAATTAGAAGTAAGCGTATTGAGGCTATCCAATTTATTTTCGATCCCGGCAGATAATTTGGCTTGAAGAGCATCTGTATCTATGGCCTTAATGTTTGGAACAAAATGAAAAGCAAATCCGTTTCTGACCCCAATTAAGGTGCTTGGATTGTTGTATGAATAAGTAATTCCAAAGTTTAACCCTTTCCACTCAAAGCCAGTATTCACTGTGTTTTGTAAAATAAATGTGGGTTTAATCACAGAATCAGAAGTTGGCAATATGGCGTATTGAACTTTGGAGTTCATTTCAACACCGTTCCAAATAGGACTATTCGATTGTGCTAAAACCTTATTCACACTGCAAGGAATTTGAATGTTTGCAATAAACAAGCAGAAGAATATGATTGTATTTTTTTTCAAATCGGGTTATGGTCACTATTTGAAATTCTTGTGGTTTAGGTCTTACAAAAAAAAGAGAAGTTCATAAAGTGCATTTTTTAAAATTTTGAAGAAAAAGACATTTGATCATCCTTCTCCCTTTGAAAACAGCACCTTCAATCCAAAAGACCTAGTTATACCTGCCTGAATAAATACGTAGAAAGTCGTATATCCGTTAAATCGCCAGCTATATATACGCACAAGTTCGTATTGCAAGGCAGTATTAAATTGAAGTGCTTTGGGGGGAAATAAAAGATGAGAAAAACTGATTGAAGCAATAATTGAAATCAAGTTCATTCTCAACATTGTAATGACTAATCACTTTAAAATTCAATGATGAGATTTAGTCAAGACTAGGATCACTTGTGTTGGAATTATGGATCTTGCCTTTTGACGAGACGAGATTATGGAGATGATTTGGGAGGGAGTTGGGGGATTAGGCAAATGTGATTACTGTCTTGTATGGTACTTATTTTTTAGGGGATGGATGTATCGCATAAAGCTAGAGATTTGTAATTGTAGACGATCAATTATTTCGAAAATATGCGAGTTCTGTGCTATTATAATTAAAGAATACTAAATTAAATTTTCTATCAGTGCTTGATGACAAAAATGAACTACGCAAAATTATCTTAACAGTAACAGAACTGTTCAATGCTGACAAGAATGTAGATATTGCTGACTTATTGAGGACTTCTGAAATTACTTCTGAGTCTACTTATTACGATAATTGGAATGGAGGAACAACTTACTATTCAATTTATATTACTGTCTCAGTTGAAAGATTTGTAAAAATTCAAGAAAGGCAAGCTGAAATCGAAGCAAGTATTAAAGAAAAAATAGAATTGGTTTTACGCCCATATGAAAACACTCAAATTGGACAAGTTTTCATTATTCCTAAATCAATCCCTAAAATCGAGTGGGACAGAATTGCCGATTTATTGAATAAAGAACAGCTTAAGTCAGAAATAAATTTTCTAAAGGATGTATTAATTTCTGTATCTACTGGTGGACAAAGAATTCAGGATATTAATGACCAATATCAAAAAAGATTTACTTTAGTTGACAAAGCCCTTAAACGACTTTCATTCGAAAACCCAAATGCATTTAATGATCTATGGCAATGGTATGCTCGATGGAGTTCTGGTGAAATGCCCCAATACAAAGAAAGAAGAGCATTTATTGGTGAGATGTATGGTAACCTGTTAAAGGCATTACAAGAAACCGAGCAACCTGAACTTCTAAATGTGTCGGTTAATCTATCAGGTTGGGAACGCATTGACAGGACAGTGAAAGAAACAAAGATGCGACTAAAACAAGCGGTTAGTGAAGAACATTTTCAAGCTATTGGACTACTTTGTAGAGAAACTATCATTTCAATAGCCCAAGCAATTTATAATGAAGAAAAGCATCCAGTTTTAGACGGAGTAAAAGCAAGCAAAACGGATGCAAAAAGAATGCTTGATGCGTATATTGCTATGGAGCTGTCAGGTGGAGTAAATGAGAATTTGAGAAAGTATGCAAGAGCCTCCAATGATTTAGCAAATGAATTAACCCATAAACGAACTGCGAATGCGAAAGATGCCTCGTTATGTACATCAGCAACAATTTCACTTGTGAACTTGATAGGTATTTTGGAAGATAGACACTAAAAAAACAATTAGGAATGGCTTTAACACGCGACAATGACACATCACTACATGAAGCAGGTCACTGTATGATTTCATATTTAGCACACGATTTATTTGAAATTAAGTATGTCACTTCTAATTTTGAATTAAGCACGTCTCATGACTCAACTTCTATTGGAGGACTTAGAGGAAGTCTTAAAAAAGAAGTTGGGACTCTTACATTTGAAGATCATGATTTAATGATATTGATTTGTTTGGCTGGAATGGCTGCTGACGATATAAATCATTGCAACGGTATACTAACAGAACAGTTGTATGAAAATGTAGTTTTTGCGCAGAAAATGAATTCTAATAAATATAGTGGTGATTCAACTTTAATAATGCCTCATTTACAAAGATTGGTTCCTGAATTATTCATTGAACAAAGAGAGTATACCATCAGTTGTCAAAAATTATTGCATGAGTTATTTGTAAATAACAAGATTAATCCAATTTTACTTGGACTCAGGGATGAACTTGAAAATTCATCAAAAAAGACTTTAACAAGTCGAGAAATTACTTCTTTCCTGGACGATACTGCATTGAAAAATTGGAGAGATACAGAATGGCAGGAAATAATAAAAAATAGGATTTCGGAAATAAAAAAAACTGCACATAACAGCACCTTGCCAAAAGCAGGGCGATCGTTTTTACAAAAACTTTTCGGCTTCGAATAAAATCAAAAATAGCTTGACAGGTCGGTGCTCCAAAAGCCCCACGTTCGGCAAGCTGTATAACTTAAATGCCATTTTAAGACCGACTCAAATATGAAACTATATATTGGAAACTATTTTGATGCATTTGCAGATGAGTGCAGAAGTAAATTGACAAAAGAAATTAACTCTCAAATTGACTCATACATTTTGAATGTTAATGTTGACGACCTTACAAACCATCTTGTTCAGAAATATACACTTGACTTACCAGAATTATATTTTGAAAAAGTATATATAGACACATTAGAAAAAGACATCCCTGGTTCAAGATTCCCTCGTTATGATTTTATGATTTCTGATACCCACAAAATGTTTCGGAAGCAAGTAATCATTTACCATATTCCCTACACCGGAGATATAAACTTACTGCAACTAAGACCGAACCCTTATGCCTTAATGAGCTATGAAGCCAATTTTGATACAAGTCAAAAGTGTGTGCTAATAGAGATAATCAATTTTTATAATGACCCTGAAAAGATTAAGCAACAATATAACCAAGAGGTTAATTATTTATCTAGCAATTATGGCAATGTTAGAAATAACTGTCAAACTTATAATTTAGGACTAGCAGCATTAATCAGGAGTTCTATTGAAACTAGGAGACAACAAATACTTCAAAAAAACAGCCTTCTCGCATCATTAGGTGTCCCAATGAAAAAAAAGGAAGATGTTGCAGAAACATTTTCAGTTCCGAACCCCAAATTGAAAGACAAGATAATTGTAAAACCTTACGTCCATGAGAAAGAATTCAAACCAGAACCGGCGTTAGATGACAATAATTATAAAAAAATTTTAAAAATAATAAATGATGTAGGTAAAAATTTCGAAAGATTACCATCAACATACAAAGGAAAAAGTGAAGAGGATATTAGAGACCACTTACTACTAATTCTAGACCCAAATTTTGAATTAGGAAGTGCGGGAGGAGAGACTTTTAACAAAACAGGAAAAACAGACATTTCATTGCGCTATGATAGCAGTGTCGTATTTGTAGCAGAATGTAAGTATTGGAGAGGAGAAAAAACATATTTAAAAACTATTGACCAATTACTAGGATATTTAACGTGGCGAAACTCAAAGATTGCTGTCATTAATTTTGTTCAGAATAATGAATTTTCAGATGTTTTAGACAAAATAAAAACTTCAAGTAAAACCCATCCTAATTTTTTGAAAGAAATGAGTTCAAATGATGAATCTTGGTTTAACTATAAATTCCATTTAAATGGAGACAGAAATAGGGAACTTGACGTAGCTGTGATTTCATTTCATTTACCAAAATAAAACCGACAAAATGATGGATTTTGAAATAAGCGAAATTAGAAAAACTACTAGAATGTTAGCGCGAATAGCAGACTTTGATTCTGCTTTTACATTTTACTATGATGAAACTAACAATATAAAGAAATTCTACGTCCGAGAGAATGACTTCAATAACACATTTACTACAAACTTCATTTTAGGAGGCTTGGTTCACCTTGGACAAGCACCAGATGTTCAACCTCTAATTGATAGTTTCAAACAACAAAAGACGGCCAAAGAGGTTAAATTCAAGCACATTGCCAGTGGCGATTTTCTTGAATGTCTAAAATCAGAAAAACTTAAACTGTTTTTGCAATTTGTAAAGGACTATAATTTGTATGTCCACTATTCCAGTCTAAATATTCTTTACTGGTCAATTGTCGACATTGTTGATTCTGCAATTGCAAGTTCAAAATCTGCTCAACAATTGGGACATCAGTTTACAAACTATTTGAAGAACGACCTGTATAAACTATCAAGACTTGAAATTGAATCAGTCATTCAGCTTTTTTACAAGTATGAATATCCTAATATTAAAAATGAATCCGTTCTTCCATTCATAGAAGAGCTTACTTCTCTGTTTAACGATTACCTTGAGACACACGAATTTAATTTCGGGTTAGATTTATTAAGTCAGATTCTAAAAGAAGCCAAGAAAAAAAATTCTCTACCGTTTGTAATGGATGAGGATGACTTTATTTTACTCAAAGACTTATCTCATTTTTACTTAAGACCAATTTATCTTTTTAAAAACTCAACACACATTTTTGACAACGAAGATTCAATTGCCGAAACAGTTAATTATTATAAAATACTTGACGAAGGTGTGGAAATAAAAAATTATACGTTCGTTGATTCACAGACCAACCAACTAATCCAACTTTCAGACGTTTTTGTTGGGGTAATGGGAAAATTGTCACACTATTTGAATACATCTTCACGAGAAAAAATTGATACTGACTTCGTTTCACTATCAGCTATTCAACAAAAAAACATAGACTTACTAATTGACGTAATTGACAAATCTCACAACAAAAATATTGGGTTCATTCACAATATAGATAGTTTTGAAGATATGTCTAAAATGGACAGAATCCGTGCAAATAGAACGAAAAACGGCATATAACACTGGCTTAGCAAAAGTGGCGGTTCAGCTAATAGCCCGAAACCATTAAGTCTCCAATAAGAAATCTACAATAAGCTTGCCTTGACGTAAAAATCTTCCGTCTCAATTTACATCCTAAATCCTCGAGTTGCCTTTTCAGCTCTTGATTCTGTTCGCAACCAACCACGAAATTAAGTGTTGCTTCACTTAACCGTTTACGCTCAACAAAACGAATACGCACTATTCAAGGACATCGTTTTAGCTCTTCCCTTTCCCATTCAATTAGATCATAAATTCCGAGCCAATCTGGTTCTTTGCCATTCAGTACCGCGAGTAATTCGTTTCTTCTTTGGACGTGGGATATTTTCTGAAACTGCATTTCTATACTTCTCACTTCTTTCAATTCTTACTATTCCAGAATAGTCGCCCTTTCGAATTGAAACACTGAAGTTGATAAACAAATGAATTGTTCTGTTTGCAAAAAAGACACTTCTTGTTATGTACTCCGATTTGAATCCTTCGTCTTCCAATGTGCACAAAAGACATTCTACTTCATTAAAGACAGAGCGTTCAAAGTACCTTCTTAAAATTTCGTCATTCACAAAGTACCCACAGCTGTTCTTCTTTTGCTGCTCGGCTTTCTCCTCTGCCAATTTCTCCAATCTTTCCTTTCTCTTGTTCAAATTGTAATCGCGATCTGCATGTTGCTTGTTTATATAAATCTTCGATTTGTTCTTTGTAGCAAATGCTCTTCCGCAATTGCATGCGCATAAGCGCCATTTTAGGTTTGATGTTTTCATTGGTTTTATTTATTCGTTTTCGTAAATCGGGTCATCAAAGGCATTGCGCTATTCTGAATCGCTTCGTCGATTTGTTCTATGTTGAACAAAATTTTTCCACCCAATCGATGGGCTATGAATAGTCCCTTCTTGACGTAATTTTCAATCGAGCGAAGAGAGATGGGAAGGTAACGAGTCAAGTCTTTTTTCGTTAGCCATTTGCTTTGGTTTTGGTATTCAGTCATATAATCTGTTTTCGCAAATTTTCCGAAAAAACCATCCAATAACCGAATAATCAGCCCGTCACTTATGCAACTTCTACGCAACCCTATTTCCCACCCAACGCACTCAGTCTACTCTGAAGTTTCTGCATATCTTCCTCCAATTTTTTATCGACCATCTTCGCATAATGTTGCGTAGTAGCAATGCGTTTATGCCCCAACATAGACGACACACTTTCAATGGGAACACCGTTGGTTAGCAAAACCGTTGTCGCAAATGAGTGCCTGGCCAAATGGAAATGTAGGCTCTTCGTTATTCCACAATGAAGCGCAATGATCTTCAAGTAGTCGTTCGTCTTTTGATTGCTCAATACGGGGAACACCAGGTCATTGTCGGCAAGCTCGTGCAATTTGCTATTGTACTTCAACAATATTTCTTTCGGCTTTTCTAGAAGTGGGACATTCGTAATGACATTCGTCTTCAATCTTCTCGTCCGAATCCAGTATTGACCATTCTCCAATTGAATGTTCTTCGCCTTCAGATTGTATATTTCAGCATAAGCCAATCCGGTATAGCACGAGAACAAGAAGAAGTCGCGCACCCGCATTAGTTTCTTGTTGCTTAACTCGACCGATTCAATGCGGTCGATTTCATCTTGATTCAAACAATCGCGAACGACCTCTTGCAAACGAATCTTGTAATTTGCAAACGGATCGTTTTTGACGTATCCATGTGCAATGGCCGTTTTGAAAATCGTTCGAAAGGTTTGAATGTGCTTCATGGCGGAGTTGTGCTGACAATTGCCTCGATTCTTCAGATAGACTTCAAAATCTTCAATGAACTTCAGCGTAATGTCTTCACAAGGAAAGATGCTCTTGTTGAAGGTAGCCTTCACAAAATTTTCCAAGTGACCTTTCGTGCGTCCGTATTTCTGAATGGTAGCAGCTGAGTTGTTTTCTCCTGCGAGCGCCCTTTTACGCTCAATGGCCTTTCGAAACATCTCGAAAATACAAGATGCTGAATCTCCTTCACCAGGAATCCCGAGCAATTCGTTTCTAACGTCAAACACCGTAGGCGACTTTCCAAGTTGAATCTTCGCTTGATAGATTGAATGCGCGCGGTGACGGTACTCATTCATGAGCACTGACACTCGTGTCTGATCGGGATGCTTCGGCTTCAACCTTTGGTTCGATTTATCCCACGAATCAAGCGTTAGCTTGTACTCGAGAGAAATATCGCAACGGTCATCACCTATGCGCATGCGCATATACAGCGAATAGTTGTTTGATTTGGCTCTTCTTTTAATAAAGAAATGCAGCTGAATTGGATTTATTTTCATGGCTTAAATGTTTACAAAACTAGTTTCATGAAAATGAATCAACGTCAGCAAACATGCGCAGTTCAGCGCAAAATGAGCTCGTTTAGCGAGCGTCGTTTAGGTCTAAACAACCGACGCTCGGAAAGCGCTCGCAATAGTTGCCAAAATCTGCGTTTTTTTGCTTTTCGCTGCAAAAGCGTTAAAAAGCAAAAAGCCCGTCAGACGTGTGTTTGACGGGCTTTTGCAGTTTCTTGCGATGTTATTCGCAAGTGTTCCAGCGGAGAGAGAGGGATTCGAACCCTCGGTACCTTTCAATACACACGCTTTCCAAGCGTGCTCGATCGACCACTCTGACATCTCTCCTCAAAAATTTGAGTTGCAAATATAGGTGAATTGAAATAAATGATTATATTTGCCCCCGCTTCGGTGCCATAGCTCAGTTGGTAGAGCAAAGGACTGAAAATCCTTGTGTCCCAGGTTCGAATCCCGGTGGCACCACAGAAGAGAAACCCATTCAAACGAATGGGTTTTTTATTTGATAACAATAACACTTCGTGATGACCGCAAAGCGGATGACCACTGCGTGGATGACACTTCGCGATGACCCTACGGGATGACAACTTCGTTGAAGGAATTGTTTTGGAGTAGCAAGCGATTGTACAACTTAACCCCCTGCTGATTCATATGCGAAATGTCTGCGAATTCATTGATACCGAATCCTTCGGTGTAGTAAGTGAAATCAATATAAGGAACACCGAGGCGTTCGATAAGCGGATTGAAGCGTGCTAGAAATTTATCGTGATAATTCCGAAGTCCAGCTGAAGCGGGAAGCGGATGACTGCACAAAACAACACG